>Ga0194118_10000171_pt1 | contig 125215 bp, 86 predicted proteins | sample TA2MahsurfametaG_2_FD_148662 | JGI IMG/M metagenome (GOLD analysis project Ga0194118, IMG submission 148662) | Freshwater microbial communities from Lake Tanganyika, Tanzania - TA2015013 Mahale N5 surface | ecosystem: Environmental > Aquatic > Freshwater > Lake | place: Tanzania: Lake... | reverse complement strand
AATCAGGGTACGAATGTGTGATCCGTCCACGTCAGCATCTGTCATAATTACCACCTTATGATAGCGGAGGTGATCCAGAATCAGTTCTTTATCTCCCTCCTCGTTTGTGCCAATGTGCACACCCAATGCGGTAAACATATTACGAACCTCTTCATTTTCATAGATTTTGTGCTCCAGGGCTTTTTCTACGTTCAGGATTTTTCCACGTAGTGGCAAAATTGCCTGAAACTCTCTGTCACGGCCCTGTTTGGCGGTTCCGCCTGCAGAATCTCCTTCCACCAGGAATATTTCGCAGATGGCAGGATCTGTTTTGGAGCAGTCGCTTAGTTTTCCTGGCAGCCCCATGCCACTCATAGCGCCTTTACGCTGCACCATTTCACGGGCTTTACGTGCTGCAGCACGTGCCTGTGCCGCCAAAACTACCTTGTCCACAATCACTTTGGCTTCCTTGGGATTTTCCTGAAGGAAGTTTTCCAGCATTTCACCTACGGTGGTGTCTACGGCACCCATTACTTCGTTGTTGCCAAGTTTGGTCTTGGTCTGTCCTTCAAACTGAGGTTCCGCCACTTTTACGCTGATTACACCGGTAAGGCCCTCCCGGAAGTCGTCACCGCTGATTTCCACTTTTACTTTATCAAGCAATTTCTGCTTTTCTGCATAGCTTTTCAAGGTTCGGGTAAGGGCCCTGCGGAAACCCGCAACGTGGGTTCCCCCTTCAATGGTGTTAATATTGTTTACGTATGAATGCAGGTTTTCACTGTATCCGGTATTATACTGTAATGCAATTTCTACAGGGATACCATATTTATCACTTTCGCAGTATACGGGCTCTGGAATCAGCTTTTCACGGGTTCCGTCAATGTATGCAACAAACTCTTTCAAACCACCTTCGCTAAAGAAAGTTTCCGAGTGAAAATTGCCTTCTTCATCTTTATTGCGCTCATCAGTAAGTACCAAACGAATGCCCTTGTTTAGGTAGGCAAGCTCTCTCAAACGATTTTGAAGCGTTTCAAACTGGTATTCTGTGGCTTGAAAAATGGTATCATCAGGTGTGAAGGTAACTTCTGTGCCCCTTTGTTCAGATTCTCCCACCACTTTCACATCATACAGCGGCTTACCAATCTGATATTCTTGCTGGAAAATTTTGCCTTCACGAAAAACACGAACCTTGAGGTGTTTTGAAAGAGCGTTCACGCAACTTACACCCACACCGTGCAAACCACCAGATACTTTGTAGGTATCTTTATCAAACTTGCCTCCAGCGTGCAATACAGTCATTACTACTTCTAATGCACTTTTTTTCTCTTTTTGGTGCATGCCGGTAGGAATGCCTCGACCATCATCCAAAACCCGGATGCTATTGTCTTCGAGAATGCTGACATATATATTGCGGCAATGACCAGCCAGGGCCTCATCAATGCTGTTGTCTACCACTTCATATACCAGATGGTGAAGGCCTTTGGGCCCGATATCTCCGATGTACATCGCAGGGCGCTTGCGCACTGCCTCTAATCCCTCAAGTACGGTAATATTGTCTGCACCGTAATTCCCACTATTTTGATCGCTCATTGTTTATTCCGAAAAAGTTCGTTTTTTATTGTTTGTAAAAATACAACCAAAAGCAGGGAGCTGACATGCTTTTAAATGCCTAATTTTCCACAATTTGAACACTTTTAAGGCATTTTTAAATGCCAAAACATCAAACTTGCTATATGTACTTATGATGTTTGGTTTTAGGTATGATTAAAAGATTCTGCCTATCACACCTGAAGTTTCAAGATATCGGGTTGCACTTTGAACCTGTTTATATCGATAATCATTCAATTTGAGCAGCGTTTCTATCCAGCGCGTTTCCCGCATGTTAACCAAAAAAACTGTAGCATCACCTGCAGTAAAACGGGTTTTTTCAATTTCATATAATTGTTTGTATTGCCCGCTAATGATAGCAAAATCTCGGCTTAGCGATGCGTAGGTAATCGCTTCCCGGTACAAACCATCCACTTTTTGCTCAGTTTCACGGATTTTTTGTTTCAACTTCAATCCGGATTCCTGCCAGGCCAGCCTGGAAAGTTCAAATTCACCACGTTCTTTTCTTAAAAAAAGTGCGCTGCTGAAACCCATACCAAAAGTGGAGTTCATCCGCATGCTGTTGCCCGCAGGTAAATCAAAATAACCGGGACTCAACGCTCGGTATTTAAGGTTGATTTCCGGCAACATTGCCTGCCTATTTAGCCTCATTTCCAGTTGGTTCTTCTGAACATACAAATTCATAATTTGCAGATTGGGTTGCATGTTTTGAAGACTTTCATTTACAAGTGTGTAAGGGAAGGACTGTAACATGCTATCAAGAAAATCGAGTCCGGTATTATCCGGAATTACACCGTCCCTGACAGATATCGGTTGTTCGGCTTCATTCCACAAATGGGCGGAAAGCATAAGACGGCTTTTGTATTCTTTCACCGCCGCGTCGCGAAACAACATGTTAAAACTACCTAGCTGGGCAGATGTCTCTATGGTGTCTGCTGCAGATTTACTCCCTGCAAGAAACTCAGAACGGATGGCAAACATTCGTTCATTTAGAAGTGTCACCGCCTGCCTGCAAATCTCTTTTTCCTGCCATGCGTAATACCAGCCTGCATAATCCATGATTACCTGTTGTGCAAGCTCATTCAGCAGCTGAGAGCGCATAGCCTCGCTTTGTTCCTTAAAAAGCTGGGCTTGCCTTACGCCGGTCCTACGGGCATCTGTAACCATGTTTCGTAAAAGTGGAATGTCTACACCCGCATAAGAAAGACCATTGTCGGGGGTTTTCATGTCCGGACTTAAGTAAATCCCATCATTTTTCTCATAACCGGCCTTAATGTCCACACCATACCAGGTTGGAATACATATACCGGCTGATGTCTCATTGTAATAATTTTCTGTTTTAAAGGTTTTTTCCCGTTGGGCAAAAAATAGTTTAGGATCAAAACCACCTCTTGCATATCTCAGATATGCTTCACCCTGCTTTGGAAATAGAGCTGCTTGTTTTGTGATTGGATGATTTGCACCCACCTGCTTTAAAACCATACCCAGATTTATGTTTCCTCTGTCCTGTGCTAAGACAGGGGCAATGAAACCCGCAAACAACATCAGTATGGTTGCAATCCTCATTTTTTGGGTTTGGTTGGTGCAGTTTCGATTTTGTAATAGTCTGGAGGGAAACCATTGAGCTGTCGCCAGATTTCATACCATACACGCACCCTGTTCAGCAGCAAATAACCGTGTGAACCGGTTCCTACACGCAACTGAAGCGGCCACTGTTTCGTGCCAACTTCAGGTGCTACCAGCAATCGGTATTTCCCATTAGAAGAGGGCGTGTTGTCAATCGCGAATACCCTGCCGGGGAAGGTTCCGTAGGTATAGTTTGGCCATCCTGAGAAAACAATGGTTGGCCAGCCGTCAAAAACAAAATTCACATGCTGACCTTTTTTGACCAACGGCATATCCATGGGGTCCACATACATTTCCACCGCCAGATGAACGGCTGAGGGCATTACTGTACAAATAGCCTCACCCTCCTTTACGGTTTCGCCTATACCACTGGCCAGTGTTTTGGTTACATATCCATCCTGTGGGGCTAAAATGGTATAAAATCCGCTTCTGATGCTATAGTTGCTATATTGGTTTCGAAGTTTGCTTATTTCCGCTTCGGTTTCCATCTGGTTGCTGATTGCGCTGAAACGGTCACTTTCTGCTTTGGCCATTTTCTCGCCATATTCCGCCGTAATGTTTCGCAATTCAAATCGGGCATTTTCCAAGGACGCACGCGCTGCCATCAGTTTGTTTTCTGCTGAAATGCGTTTGGCAATGCTTTCCTGCCATTTTACACGGCGGTTTTCTACTTCCAGTGGACTTTTTATGCCTTTTTTCTCCAGACCACTGTCACGGGAAAACTGCTGTCGGGCTGTGCTTTCGGCTGTTTTGTTGGCTGTCAGTTCAGCAGATTCGCTGTTTACCTTCATCTGCTCCTGTTCCACTTTATTCTTAGCCTGTTTGAGCTTTAAATCCTGATTGACTTCCAATTGAGCAATCTGTCGGTTTATGGCTTCGATTTTAGATGTATAGCTGTTTACGCTGCTCTCCTTAGCCCTTATCTGGGTTTCAGTTTGTTCCAGCAGTTTTGGATCCAGGTAGCTTTCCTTCACCTCGCTAATTCTTACAATGGTATCGCCTTTTCTCACATAGTCGCCTTCCGTAACATGCCATTTTTCAATTCTGCCGCCAATGATAGTTTGAATTTCCTGTGGTCGTTGATTGGGGAGAAGCGTGGTTACCATTCCTTGCGTCTGTATGTTTTGTGTCCAGGGGAGAAACATAAACAATACAATAAGCAGTGACAGCCATATCAGAACCCTGCTCATTCTTTTCTGTGTCCAGGGACTCTCTGAAAGTAGCAACTCACTTTGGTAAGTGTCTTTTTTATCTGATATCAATGCCATGTAATGTCTTGTATTGCTTGTGGAACATTGTTTTCTGAAATTTTACCCAAATCTGTCAGACCGTTTTCATCAAGATACAGGCAAGCGTCAGCGCTAGCCAAAACCGGAATTTGATTGCTAATAAAAATCACGGTTGAAGGTGTTTTTTTCAAATGATCTAAAATAGTATTCAGTTCCTTTTTGGTAAATGCGCTCCAGACATCATCTATTAAAATTAGGGGAGGAGTATGGTACAAAGCCCTTGCCAGCGGGATTTTACGTGCAATACTGTTGGGAATTCCGCTTTCTGATTCAAACTCATAATTAAATCCACCCGGCAAAGAAGAAACATAACTGTGCAAGTTTAATGTTTTGCTAAGGGCCGTTAGTTCTTTTAAATCTGGTTCATTACCCAATACAATATTTTGAGCAAGTGTGCCTTCAAATATATTGCTGCCCTGCAGGCAAATACCGGTAATACTTCCAAGGCCTTCACCAGAGATGTTTTCAACCGGAACATAATTCAGTTGAGATGCATATTCCGTTTCCAGATCTCCAATAATTGTTTTTAAAATCCGGGTTCTGCCAATTCCGGGTAATCCGCAAATACCGATTTTTTGACCAGACTGTATTTCAATGACGGGTTTTCCTGTTTTTCTCTCTACGAGCGTAACAATAGGAGGCTCTGCAGCAATACCCGTATGGGCAGCATGTTCAACACGTTCGTCGATGATGGCATCCGTAACCGAGCCTAGTTTTTCTAATGCAATTCCGGCATCATATACACTTTCTACAGAAATTACCAGTTTGCCAACTGCATCTACCAAAGAGATAATGAGAATTTCTGATGCCAGGAATTGCCCCAGACTGATATCTTCCCGTACCAATAAAAAACTGCCCAGAAAAAGCATGGCCATGGTCAATACCACTTTCATACCTATAGCTATAGCCGCCTGGTTGTATAAAATTCTGAAATGTGCCTGCCTACTGCCTACATAGCCCTTCAAATATTCGTCGGTTTTTTTCAGGTGAAAATTTTGCTCTTGCTTCAAATTAAATGTTACCCGGTTTTGGGCAATTTCCGTGAGCCAGAATGCAGTTTTAAATTTATAATTACTTTCAGATCTTGCAGATTCTACCCCACGGGTGTATGTGGCCCTCAGAACCAGAGCAACCAAAATAAGCAGTGTGAGCCCGAATATTAAAAATGAAGGATGGTATATAGCAAGCAACACTACACCGAAGATGATTTCAAGTAGGGAAGCGGTAAAACTTAACAGAAGTTTACTAAAGCTTTTCTGAACGGTGATGATATCCAGAAATTTTTCAGACAACTCCACAAAGCTGGTATATTTCCGCAGAGATCTGGAGGCAGATGCCAGTTTTTGAGAAAAATCAAAAGCAGTGCGCACAAATAATTTGCTTTGGATGGATTCCAGTATACTAAGCTGAGCCAGCCCTGTTAGTCCGGAAAGTAAAATTGCCAGTGTGATTAGCATAATCAGAATAAACCAGCTGCTGCTGAGTTTACCTGCAAGTACAAGCCCGATGATGGCTTGTATTCCCAGTGGCACAATCAAACTTATTGCACCTGCCAAAATGGCATATATGTAAAGAAAACGAATGTTTCTTCTTTCAGTTCCCGCAAGGCTCCAGATTCTTATAAATGGGCTGAGGGTATCGGGGTTAAGTTTCATTTGTAATTATACAGATCTTATATAAATGGATCAAGTGTAAATTTGTTTTCATAGCAGCACAGTTCAAAAAAAACTCCAAAGTGGCTTTAATTGTATAATTAGGGAAATTAGTGATATCTGTTTGGCTTATTTACCCCTGCCCTGAATCATAATAAGTGCTGTATAAATCATGATTTTGATATCCAGACCAATACTCATGTTTTCCAGATAGAGGATGTCATATTTCATGCGCTCCACCATCTCATCAACATTTTCGGCATACCCAAATTTCACCTGCCCCCAGCTGGTAATACCTGGTTTAATGCGGTGAAGTCTTACATAATAAGGAGCTTTTTTCACAATTTGATCAATAAAAAATTGTCTTTCCGGTCTTGGACCCACAATGCTCATATCTCCCTTCAGCACATTGATAAACTGAGGTAATTCGTCCAATCTGGACTTTCTTAGAAATGCGCCTACCCTGGTTCTGCGGTCATCCTTTTCACTGCTGAGTTGCGGCCCGCTGCGCTCCGCATCCTTTCGCATACTCCTGAATTTAAAAATCTGGAACGACATTCCCTTAAATCCAATTCTTTCCTGTCTAAAAAACACAGGGCCGGCACTATCAAGTTTAATAGCTAAGCCAATAAGAATAAATAAGGGCAGGCCAATAATTAAAGCAAACAGACTAATCACGATGTCAAAGACTCGTTTGGCTGTCTTCTGCCACTGTGGCATTACTTCAAAATCTACTTCCACCAGCATAGCTCCCAGTATGTTGTTCATTTTCACCATGCCCAGCACCATGCCATAACTGTCTGGCAATATTTTTAAATATACTTTTTCATTTTGTATTTGGTCCACCAAACCCGGAACCCAGTCGTGTTCTTCATCATCGAGGCAAATGATAACATCTTCTATACTGTGTTTCCGAATTATGCCAGATATCTGCTCTTTGTTCCCCAAGCATGGCAAATTCCCCATTTCTCTTGAGACATTGCCTTTTCCCGAAATATATCCCTCTATAAAAAACCCTTCAGACTTTTTAGCATCAGATAACTCACGATATAATTTATTGGCATTGGCTCCATTGCCAACAAGCAGTGTTTTATAGCCCCATTTGCGATGTTGAATCATGAAAATGGTTCTGCTGACTAACAAAATTCTGAAGATTAGCGTAATTCCTGTATGCAGAGAAAAATAAACGAACAACGATTTATAATAGTCTTTATAGTTGGCAACACTATCATCCAAAATAAGCATGAAGAATATGACCAAACTGCCCACAATGCCTGAAATAAATGTTCTTTCTACCTCTCTAAGACGGCTTCTTCTGAAGATATTTTTATAATATCCGCTACCCGCATAAACCATAAGCCACATGATGGGTAAGGCTATTAGGCCGGCATAAAGTTTCATATCATTATTTACCGGTATTTCATATCCATGTTTTACAGCTTCAACAACTTGTTTCCTGTATAGGAAAAATAAAAACCAGGATGCTGCCGCCGAAGTTAAGTCAGCAAAAACATGCAGGCTAATTTGAAATTTACGGTTCATTTGGGATAGCTGAAACGTATATTATCAATGAATATTTCCTGACTATTCTTCACTTCAGGAGGTTTTATCGGGCTAATCATCAGCTGTATTTCTGTATCACCTGGCTGGTTATACAATTCATAAATAAGATTAATGTAAAACCGCTTCCAGTTGCCATCGGTTTCGAAGATATAAACGTATGGCAGGTATAATTTTCCGGAACTGTTTTTCCTGATGATCGCCATTTGAGCAGGTACAGGTGTTTTAATATCAAATTCCAATATTATATCTGTCCCCATAAGTGGTAGATTTCCAAAATACTTGAAAGACGCCATATCTACCGTTTTGGCAGTATCTGCAGCACCAATTACAATCTTCATGCAGCGCGTGTTTCCCGCATAGCGGCCTTTTAATGAAAATGGTTCAGTTGAAATATAAGATGTATCACCACCTGCTGAAAATAAGCGGACTAAACTACTGTTGTTGTCTTCAAAATCTTCCAGCCAGGCGAATTCAGTATTGCTCTTGTACGTTAGTTTTATATTGCTCGCATTGGTTATTTTGCCCTCTGTGAGGTTTATGGTCGTATCAGCTCTATTGAACAATCTGTGAGTTACATGTTGGTTTAGAGCCCCGTTCAACCTAACTGAGGGGATAATTGAAAGTTTGTGTTTACCTGTAAATAATACCGGAATAGTGCATGGGATTTCAAACAGTCCCATATATTGCTCATCCACATATACGTTAACAGCGGAGATATCTTGAATATTATTCCCCTGAGCAGGTTTAGTTTCAACGCTTACAGAATCTATTCGAATATAAGATGGAATGGGCTCGGCTTCTTTGTCACAAGCGGCAATCAATACCAGCAAGGGGAGAAGAAAAGGAATAAAAATACGGTAACCCACGCTGCGAAAATACAACATGAACGGACGTAACTCAAAAGTAATTTACTGCGCTTAAACCTCATGGTAGCGTCTTTGAACCTTTTCAGTAATCAACGATGCAAGTTTGTTTACTTCCAGAATATTTTCAAGTGAGGTTAATGGTGTTAGTCCCTTTGCAATGTTTTCCTCAAGGTTTCTAAATTCCATTTTCCAGACATCAAAAGGAATAACAGGTCTTTGTATGAGTGTTAATTCCTGCTGTTGCTGGGATTCAGTTTCCTCTAAAAAGGAGAGTTGGTCTTTATTCTCAATTTGCCTGTATTCATTAAGGGTGTTTTCCGCAAAATCCAATGAAAATAATTTGTCTTGCTGATAAATCTTCACCCGGTGTGTTCCGGGCTCTATGGCCCGCCCTGCAGAAATATGACAGACCGAATCATTATCGAACTCAATATGAATATTCAACAGATCAGGATTTTTCCCGAATAGAAACAACGGTCTGGCCGAAACATCTCGTATTCCACTTTGTGCTGTTCTGATAACCAAATCAAGATCTTGTGCCAGTTCCCTAAATAACCATGTCTCAAAGCCACCGGGTGCAGGTGGTCTGCACTCTTTCTCCAGTTTAATAAACCTTGGCTTTCTTACAAACTGAGATGCAGTTGTGCACAAGGGTTTGTTATAAAGGGTATTGGCAACGTGGAAGCAATTGCCGCTTTCGGCATGCAGTCGAATAAGTTGTTCCGTAATTCTGTTGTCTTGAATTAAAAAGCCATCTATAAGTATGTGCTTCCCGAGACGTGTAAGATTTTCAAGTAAGGATGCATCAATGTAATGCACATGTCTGTCAATTATGAAAACATCTGCTTTTTCTGCAAGTTCAAAAGCATACAGCAAATTACCTGCGCCATCTGCGTTCAATTCACTGTCAGGATCGTAATAGCCGCTAAATTGAAACGTATTGTTGTCCTGAAGCAGGTGCGTAAAAATTTCAGCTTTTCTATGTGTGCCTATAATGACAGTTTTCAGTTTCATGTAAATTATTAAATTCGGCTCGCTTATTTTTGTAACCTGTGGCAAAAATGCATTGCCATGCACAAAATAAAATTTATCGGTTTCTAACACATGTTCACAAACCCATCCATATCCGAAAGTCCTGTCATGGCGGGCAGACGAAATCAGCTAGTTGCAGAGCTAAGGCAGAAAGGAATTGCGGATGAGCAGGTTTTACAGGCCATTGGCCGTGTTCCCAGGCAATTGTTTTTCCCAAAAGATTTCGAACAGTTTGTATACAGAGATGCTCCATTCCCCATTGGCCATGGTCAAACAATTTCACAACCGTACACAGTAGCATTTCAAAGTCAATTGTTGCAAATAAAACCGGGAGATAAAGTGCTTGAAATCGGCACGGGTAGTGGATATCAGGCTGCTGTGCTATCGGCCATGGGGGCACGGGTATACACCATAGAAACGGTGCTGTCATTGCTGAAAGAAGCCCATAAAGTGCTTAAAATTTTGGACAACCAATTGCAATGTTTTCATGGAGATGGAACACTGGGTTTACCGGCATCCGCGCCTTATGATGCAATTATCGTTACTGCAGGTGCACCTGAATTGCCGAAAAACCTGACGGATCAACTTGCTGTGAATGGCCGTCTTATCATTCCCATAGGAGATCAACCGGATTCGCAAACCATGTATAGGTTTACCAAAAATGCAGACGGAACCTTTAAAAAAGAGTCTTTTGGCCCTTTTAGATTTGTACCGCTCAAGGGCAAAGAAGGCTGGAACTGAAAATCTTAAGGATTCATCAATTCTTCAATTTCCCCTGCCTCAATCGGCAATCCAGCCATAAAATCGTGAATGCCTTCTGCTGTAAGCAAAACATCATTTTCAATTCTTACGCCGATTCCCTCTTCAGGTATATAAATTCCGGGTTCAATGGTTAATACATTTCCCACCTGCAATTCTCCAAACCGATGCATCACATCATGAACATCAAGACCCAGGTGATGACTTGTGCCATGCATGAAGTACCTGGCAAAAGCACGTTTATCTTTTTTTACATAATCCATTGTCAGCAACCCTAGATTTACCAGCTGCTCTGTCATTACCTCACATACTTCCTGATGATATTCAGGAAGTTTTTTTCCGGGCTTTAAAAGTCCCGCTGCTGCCCTATGGACTTGTAAGACAGCATTGTATACAGCCTTTTGGCGAGGTGTAAATTTCCCGTTCACCGGCAAACAACGTGTTAAATCGCCATTGTAATTGGCATATTCTGCGCCAAAATCAAGTAACAGCAGATCTCCGTCTTTACATATTTTATTGTTCTCAACATAGTGAAGGACACATGCACTTGAACCACTCCCTATGATAGGGTCAAAAGCGAATCCATTAGAGCGTCGACGGGTAAATTCATGAATTAATTCAGCCTCAATTTCATACTCCCACACACCCGGTTTGACAAATGTTAACAATCGCTCAAAACCTGCACGGGTAATATTTACAGCTTCTGAGATTAAATCTATTTCTTCTTGCTCTTTGACCATTCTGCATTGTGCCAGAATGGGTGCACTTCGCGCATAATTATGAGCAGGGTAGCGGTACTTTATTTCATGGGCAAACCTAAATGCGTTCGCAGGTACTGTATCAGTTGACCTGTCATTTTCATTTAAGTTCATGTAAATAGTTTCTGCCATTAAAAACGCGGCATGTATGGTTTTTTTAAATTCGTGATACCAAAATACCCTTTCAATGCCGCTGGCCGCTGAAGCCTCTTCAGGCATCAGCCTTGCCCCATCCCAAATTGCAATCTTCACTGATGTTTCTTTGATGAAAAGCATCTCTCTGTAAAGTGGGTTTGGACAGTCAGGAAATAATACTAAAATAGTTTCTTCCTGATCAATCCCTGATAAATAAAACAAATCTGAGTTTTGCTTGAATTTATGGAATGCATCCCCGTTTCTTGGAACCTCGTCGTTGCTATGGAAAATAGCTATAGAACCTGGTTTCATCGAGGCAGTGAACTTCTTTCGGTTTTTAATAAATAATGATGTTGGTATGCGCTGGTATTTCATAATTGGTTAATTGGCAAAATTAAGTGAATTAAATTAATCACATTGATATTGAGCCAATCATTGTGATTGAAAAAAATCTAAAATACACAACATTCGCACTCCCGATGACCTATCATTTTAGTCAATACTTTGTTGAAATAATAAAAAAAGCCTATTTTTGATGCAACAACAATGTGGTTATTTGTGTCAATTACAAAGCAACCATTTTGAATAAATTGATAATGTTAAGAAAAATACTGTTTGCAATGGCCCTAATAATGGGTCTTTCCGGTAAACTCTCTGCAACCCACATGATGGGAGCCGATATGACTTACCGTTGTCTCGGGAATGGCAAATACAAAATAATTGCCAAAATTTACCGTGATTGCCGTGGGATTTCCTTCTCAGGTCCCTCGTTCCAGGCATTCGGAGGTCTTAGCGGTGGCAATGCCTGTGGTGCTTACAATCTAAGTATTACACGAACAGGAATTAGGGATGTAACACCCCGTTGTTCCTCTGCATCAAGACCTTGTAATCCTCAGAATACAGGTTTTACCGGAGAAGGTATTGAAGAACATACATTTGAAACCACTGTAGATTTTAATGCCAGTCCCCTTAGCAATTTTAAAAATAAGAGCAATTGCTGTGAGGTTACATTTGCCATCGGTCAGTGTTGCCGCAATGGCGCTATCACTACAGGACCTGCCAACAATGATTTCTGGTCTACTTGTATGATTAACATTTGCAATATTCCCAAAACAAGGAATAAGTGCAATTCAAGTCCTTCTTTGTCAAATGAACCTATTGGTTTCCTTTGTTGTAATCAGGCATACTATTTCAATAATGGAGCGATGGACACAACTGATTTCGACTCTTTTGGGTATAAACTGGTAGCAGGTATTAACTCACTGCCTACAACCAGCGTTAATTACAGTTCGCCATTCAGTCCTCGTTATCCCATGACGCCCTATTGCATCCCTCCTGGCAAGGTGGATTGCGTTCCCAATACCAGTACCAAGCCGCCGCGCGGTTTTTGGCTGGATACAAGCTCAGGTGACATTATCTTTACACCTACTAAATGCGACGAGGTAGGCATTGTCGTTATCGAAATAACAGAATATAGAAAAGACAGCGCTACCGCGAAATGGATAGTAGTAGGTAAAACCCGACGCGATATGCAATTAATTGTAAAAGACGACTGTGGTTACAATAAATCTCCTACGATTGAAGGCCCTGCCACCAACAAAGTTTGTGAGGGTGATAAAATCTGTTTCAAGATAGATGGTAAAGATGAAACATTTACTCCTTACCAGACCATCCCCGACACGGTTCAAATGAAATGGAACCGTGGTATCCCGGGAGCAACCTTCACAATACTTAACCCCAAAGACCGCGAAAAAACAGCAGAATTCTGCTGGCAAACCAAGGTAGGGCAGGCCAGTGATGTGTCTTATTCCTTTACCGTAACCGCTACCGACGATCACTGCCCCAAGCCATCGCAAGCCATCCGCGGTTTCAAGGTGAAAGTAAATCCCCGTGCCTACAGTACGCGCAAATACACCAAACTTAAGTGCGGCCGTTTTGCCTGGGAAGCCAGTGTCCCTGCAGGTTTTAAAGGTATTCCCACTTACCGCTGGAGCCTTCGCGACAGCCTCGGAAGCAAGGAGTTTTATTACACCACCCGCAAAACCGATACATTCCGCTACAAAACCGGCGGTAAATATATCATGGTGCACACGGTAAACAACTCCGATAACTGCCCCACAATTTACCGCGATACAATAATCCTTCCGGATCCGCCCACAGCAATCCTGGCCACCAAAGACACCTTTGCGTGCTACAAAACGACCATGCGTTTGCAGCCGCTGATATTGTTTGCCAAGGCCCCTTACCAGTATTATTGGACGCGTCCTGTTGATCACATATCAGGGGATACGAACATGATGCTGACAATCCCCGGCATAGACCGCGACTCCACGATAGTGGTTCGCATTACCGATGGAGATGGCTGTAAATTCTGGGATACGGTAACCATCTATAAAAAGCCATTGCCTGTGGTAGACCTTGGTCCCGATAAACGCATATGCACCTATGATAAAATGAAGTTTGATGCAGGCCATGCCGACACAGTATACTACAACTGGAACAGCGGCGATACCACCCGCGAGATTACCAAGAATGTAAAAGGTCTTTATATTGTTACCATAACAGATACTGTCTGGCTATGCAAACAGAAAGATACAGTAGAACTGTTTGTAAACGATACGGTAGTGAGCATAGCAGGCGCCGATAAAGCCATCTGCCACCAGGACACAATGTTGCTGGTGGCCCAGCACCGCCCTGCGAGCATAAACGCGACCTACCGGTGGACGAACCTAACCACCAGTACATTACTGGGAGCGAGTTTCTCATACAAGGTCTCGCCGCGCAACGTGAACTCGCCTGGTGGAGCACCTGTATACTTCAACTATGAACTGTATACGAAAGTGACGCAGGGAGGCGTAACATGTGAGAACTATGATACGATGCAGATTAAGGTAAATGCCCTTCCGCGTGTCTGGTGGGATCCCAAGCCATTGAAGAGCCAGTGTCACGCCTTTGGCGATATTCCATTGTATCCTTTTGTAAACCCGAAGGCAGGTAAAGACATCAGCGTATGGGCCGGTACGCGTAAGGTTCGCAATACGATGGTAGACAGCCTTGCGCCGAACCAGTTTATCTACCGCACCACCAAGATTAACAACAGCAGCCTTCAGAACGGTGTTTTCCGTCAGGATAAGATTTACCTGCAGTACATCGACAGCAATAAGTGTATCAATGTAGATAGCACCACGCAACGTATCAATGGTACACCAATGGTGCAGCTTCAGAAGAAAACCTACTGCCAGGATGCAGGCAAAGCACCGCTGGCCAATAGCATCATCCGCCCCCAGCCGAGTATCAGTGTAAATATCACCTGGAAAGTACTTGAAGTTCCCAGCGGTATAGATCCTACGACAATATTGTATGAAGACCCAATAGGCACACAGCGCTACTGGATGCGTTTTGGTGATCCGACAGAAGATAAATACGCGGGTATCTACAAACTGGAATACTGCGTAGAAGACCGCTTGACGGGTTGCCGTAAGTGCGATACCACCACTGTTGAAATCATTACTGAACCTACGGTGAAGGTAACCTCTCCCAACCCGCTGTGCGTAAACTGGGATACCATAGACCTGAACGATTATGTGCTATTGAATGGCACGCAGCCCAAGGAAGGCGATGGCTGGTTCACAATACTGGAATATGGTTACGACCGCACGCACCCGAAAGTAAAAGGTACAACCCTGCCCAAGGGACACTATTTTGTTCCCTCGTTCGGCGCCAATACCTGGTATATCAAGTATAGCAACAACAGCACGGGATGTTTGAAGGAAGATAGCTTCTATGTATATGTGAACGACACTCCGGATGCCGTATTGCTGCCGCCGGTAACCATATGCAGCACCGATCCGCTGTTTGATTTGGATACACGCATAGACGCTGCCAAAACCCGTCCGCTGGGCCAAACCAGCACGTGGACAGGTCCACAGACCAATAGCGGTAAGTTTGATCCGAATGTGATCGGCACCAAGAATGTGGAAGGTCCATACAATATTGTATTCACGTATACCGACAACAATGGATGTTCGGATACGGAGCGCTACCAGATGTTTGTGAGGATGCGTCCTGAAGTGACAATAACCACGAGCAAGCCGGCAGCAGCGTGCGAAGGCAGCGACTTTGGACTGCAGAGCAGCAAGAAGTTTACAAGCAGGGTAAACTGGCAGAAGATACAGGGCTCTGACGGTACCATAGACAATGCAAATGCGGATAACATCGTGTATAAGCACGGAGCAGGCGACAAGGCAGCCAGCACGGCCTGGCTCAAGGTGACCACGGTTCCCGAGCCGAATGAAGTGTGTCCGCAGAGTTCAGACAGCATACAGATCATACTGCATCCATATCCTGTAGTAAGCATGGCCAGCTCGTTGAGAGGTTGTGCTCCGCTTACAGCCAGCTTCACAGGCATAGAAAGCCGCGGTATCACGGCAGGTCAGCTGAAATGGCGCTGGGACTTTGGCAACGGCGATACCAGTGATCAGCAGAACCCAACAGGTGTAAATTACCCGAATCAGGGCAAATACAAGGTGCAGCTGCGCATCACCAATTCGGCGGGTAACTGTGCGGTAACGGTAGACAGCATAGACTATGTGCAGGCCTACCCGAATCCCAAGGCGCTGTTCAGCACCGATCCACCGTTCAAAACCACGGTGGCGCTGCCCAAGTTCAAGACCATCAACCAGAGCAGCATTCCAAGTGCGCCATTCAATCCACAGATGAGCTACAAATGGGATTTTGGCACCTGGTATGATCCGTATGATGATACGTTTGTATCGTTCCAGCCAAGATATGCCTACGGCAAAGACACGGCCACCTATACCATCCAACTGATAGTGACATCACAGCCGGGTGGATGTACCGATACGTTCAGGAAGAATGTGTTTGTGGGTCCTGATATCATTGTTTGGATACCGGATGTGTTCACCCCGGATGGCGCAGGCCCCGGCAAGAACAACACATTCAATGTGACGGCCAGCAACTTCAAGGGAATAACTGTAACAGTTTACAACCGATGGGGAGAAAAGATGTTTCAAACCAATGATATAAATAAAGGATGGGACGGCATGGCAAATGGACAGGAATGTCAGTCAGGAGTTTATGTCTACCATGTAGAGGTGATATCCTATGAAGACAAGGTCTATAAATTTGATGGAACAATAACCTTACTTCGATAAATTTAATTTCATAATAAAAAAGGCTGCTATAAAGCAGCCTTTTTTATTATGAGTAAATTTAAATACCCAGCGATTTTGCCTCTTGAAACAAATGATCAGGGTTAATGGGCACAACCCCTGTGTGTTCGCAAACAAGGCCACCTGCAAGATTGCTAAGTTCGGCCAGACGCTTAAGTGACGTTTTCATGGCAAGGCACATGGCGGCTACGCTAATAACGGTGTCACCCGCTCCGCTTACATCAGCAATATCCCGAACATGCGCGGGAAGCCGATGGGTTTCAATACTACTATGAATAAATACTCCATGTTCGCTAAGCGTCAATAAAGAAATCTCATTTTCAAGCTTCTCTTCAAGTTTGACAACTGCATTAACAAGTGAGTTTTCATCAGCAGGATTTATATCCAGCCCCATACCTTCCTTTATTTCTTTTAGATTGGGTTTGAAGAGGGTACAGCCTTTGTATGCGTCAAAATTCTGTTTTTTAGGATCAACAACCACAGGAACACCAGCCTTTTTGGCCTTGGCAATGAGTTGTGGGATATTAATACCATGAAGTACACCTTTGTTGTAATCTTCCATAATTACCACATCCGCTTGTTCAAGTTCGCGGTTGTAATGTTCTTCCAGGTAATACGTGTCAAGTGTATCCAGATCAGAAGTTATTTCATGATCTATGCGAACAATTTGTTTGTTATTGCCGATGATGCGTGTCTTAGTTGTGGTTTTACGTTTTTGGCTATAAACAATAGCCCTGTCTGTTAAACCTGCTTTTTTAATAAGTTCACGCAGATCGTCGGCTTCAGCATCTTTTCCGATTACTGAGCACAAAATGGGAGTTCCACCCATAGCACGCACATTGAGTGCAACATTACCGGCACCTCCTAATCGTGCATCAAAATTGTCTGCATCTACAACAGGGACGGGTGCCTCAGGCGACATGCGGTTTACACGGCCAAAAATGTATTTATCGACCATTACATCGCCCACTATAAGTACTTTCAATCCTTGAAACCCTGAAAATAGCTGATCTAGTTCCTGACTCATTTATGTTGCAAAGTTACGTGGGTTTGTGTCAAATTATCTTCGCAAAGGCGTCTTTCAGGCGAGCAATCGCCTTTTCAATAGTTTCTATATCTGTGGCGTAAGAAATTCTTATACATTCAGGCATCCCGAAAGCAGTGCCGCTTACACAAGCAATTCCTGCATCATTCAACAAATAAAAGCAGAGCTTTTCGGCTGAATCTATTTTTTCATCACCTGCCGATTTTCCCAAATAATAAGATACGTCCGGAAATACATAAAACGCACCGTCAGGAATATCAAATTTAAGCCCGGGTATAGATTTGAGTAGTTCCAATATTCTATTTCGTCTTCCCAGGAAAGCTTTTCTCATGTCTTCAACAGGTTGCTGATTACCTTCAAGCGCAGCAATACCCGCCATCTGAGATATGCTATTTGTGCCACTTGTGAACAACCCCTGCATTTTTTCACAGGCAGTTACCAACCATGCAGGCCCTGCCAAATAACCAATTCTCCAGCCGGTCATAGCGTAGCCTTTGGCCAAGCCATTAACTACGGCAGTGCGTTCGCGCATACCAGGGAAGGAGGCAATACTTACATGTGGCCCACAATAATTAATTTTTTCATATATCTCATCGCTGATTACAAACACATGGGGATGTTTTTGCAGCACTTCTGCAATAGCCTTCAGTTCCTCATGGCTAAAAACCGCTCCGCTTGGATTGCAAGGTGATGAAAATATCAGAAGTTTGGTGCGTGATGTAATAGCCTTGTCTAGTTGCTCAGCGGTAAACTTGAATTTTTGTTCTACGCCTGCCCTAATAAACATACTTTTACCTCCCGCATAGCTTACCATACTTGGGTAGCTTACCCAAAATGGTGCAGGAATTATTACTTCATCACCAGGATTAATAATGCTAAGCACTGCATTAATAATACTGTGTTTGGCGCCATTGCTAACGATAATGTCAGAAGGTTTGTATTCGAGTTCATTTTCATTTTTTAACTTTCGGCAAATGGCTTCTCGGAAAGGCAACAAACCTGTAACAGGCGGATAATGTGTGTAGCCGGCTTCCATCGCAGCGGTGGCTGCCTGGCAAATGTGCTCCGGTGTATTAAAGTCAGGCTCTCCAATACTCATACTGATTATATCCTTGCCCTGCTCTTTAAGTTCTCTGGCACGCTTGGTCATGGCAAGAGTTTCCGATTCAATTATTTCTGAAATTCTGTTGCTTGCGCTAAACATAAGTTTTGATAACGCAATATTACCAAATCAAAGGCAAATAATCTCTTATTGCAAATACTTTAAAGCAATACATGTAACGTAAATCCTATTTTTGCAGTGCTATGAAAGTTATGTTTGTTGCCAATCGTGTGCCTTATCCACCGTACCGGGGCGACAAGCTTAAAATTTGGAATTTGGCAAAAAGGCTATCTAAACATCACGAACTCCACCTTTACACAATAGCTCAGGAGAAGGAAGAACTGCAGCATTTAGAAATACTTAAAACGGTATTCAAAGAAGTTCATATCGTTTATTTACCCAAATGGAAAAGTGTACTTAATTCAGCCTTTGCTGTATTTGGTAAAACTCCCTTTCAGGTTGCATTTTTCCTTTCCCTTTCATTTGCTAAAATACTTAACCAAGTATTGCAAAAAGATGAATTTGATGCTATCCACATTCAGCATATTCGAATGAGCCGTTATTTCAAGAATTTGCCCAAAAACAATACAGTGCTTGATTTGCCTGATGCTTTTAGTTTGTATTGGAAAAGAAGAACAGACAGAGCTAGATGGCCATGGTTAAGATGGTTTGCGGCGGTAGAACAAAAAAGGTTGCTTAGAATGGAAGGTTCCTTTTTGAAGGAATTTCCCCTTACATTGGTTTGCAGTGAAGAAGATAAACAATACCTGTCAGAATTTACAAATGCTAATATTCAGGTGCTGCCGAATGGGGTAGATACAGATGTTTTTTACCCAAGGGAAACTATACATCATGAGCCTTACCGTTTATTGTTTACCGGCAATATGGATTATGCCCCAAACGTAGATGCTGTTGAATATTTCTGTGCTGAAATTCTACCTCGTATCGAAATAGGACATCCTGATGTGAAATTTGTGATTGCAGGGCAACGACCAGTAAAACGTGTATTGGATCTCGCTTCTGATAATGTTTTGGTTACTGGTTTTGTAAAAGATCTTTCAGAGGAATATGCCAAAGCCGCCGTGGTGGTTGCTCCGCTTAGGTTTGGTGCCGGCACACAGAATAAAGTACTTGAAGCCCTTGCAATGGGTGTGCCTGTTGTATGCACGCAGGTTGGCTTTAAAGGACTCGGAATACAAAATGGAGAAGGGGCTTACATGGCTCAAAATACGGATGAATTTGCAGCAGAAGTAAACAGACTTCTTGATTCAGAAGAAAACCGTAAGATGATGGCAGGAAAGGGAATACAAAAAATTGTCACTACCTTTGGGTGGGATGCTGTAGCTGCAAAACTGCTGTCGTATTTCGAAACTGTAAAAAAGTAATCCGCATGAAAAAAAATGTTTTAGTAACTATTGTTTCTTCAATATGCAGTTTTTTGGCAGCACAAAGCCAGTCTCAGCTTTTGTTTCCGGATTTTCATAATGGTGCTGTTACTGCAATGGATATAAGCAGAAATAACAAATGGTTACTAACCGGCGGAGCGGATGGCCGGGCAATGATTACTGAAGTTGAAAACCGTTTATTAATAAGACAATTCAGAGGCCACAACGACGCAATTACAGGGGTCTCTTTCGCTGCTAAAGACAGCAGGGTGATTACGAGTTCATTCGATGGGAAACTGGTGATTTGGGAGTCTAAGTCAGGCACACAGAAAAGAAGCTGGAATGCTTTCAGTGGAGCTATTGATCCACAAAAAAAATGGAGCCGAAATCCACTTTTTCCACCTTTTTGTTTGGATAGCGCAAAAAGCAAAATGGTGTTTTATTCACCGCAATCTTACGGGAAGACAGAAACTAATTTGCCGGGCAAAAATCTTAAACTATGTTTTTACGATTTTAATGCAGACAGTGTTTTGTGGAGTATGCCGGTAAATGGATGTGATTTGGAAGGACGTCCGTTTACCCTCAGTAATTCAGGGGTCTGGTTGTTGTTGACCGATTACAAAAGAAATACGGGAACAGGCGATATGGAGCCATTCATTCGCCTTATTTACACGGCTGACACTGCCCTTCAATACAAGTGGTGGGGGAATGAAGCTGCATTTGATGGCAATAATGTTGTAGTTTGCAACGGTCACAACATACTGCGGTTTAACCCTTCCCATGAAACAGCAGTTGTCAGGAACTTGAATGGTGGTTATGGCTATTACAAACAATTTTCAGGTTCCGGTTATTTGCTGATGCAGTGCATGCAACAAAAAGAGGCTGGCAATATTGCTGCACGCAATTTTAATGTTAAAAACCCTTTTCAACCTACATCAGATTCCATTCTGTATTATCTTACAGGAAGCCGTGAAATGAAATTGCCATATTGGCGCATGACAGATTTAAAAAACCAGCAAACTTTCACCCTGCGCATCCAAAATGATTCCGGCGCATCATGGCAGCCGGTTTACCGTTTGAATGAATCATTATCAAACTACGGCTTGGTAGCTTTCACAAAGGGAAATGAAAAATTCGCCTTTGTCGAAATTAGCACCGGCAATACAGTGGTGCTGAAATTTTTTCCCGGTAAGTCTTACCCTAAAACAATTATACCATCGAAAAACAGCGCCGGAAAATGGTTGGTTTCAATTGAACATGAGCCGTCTAACAAACATGAATTTGCCTTGTATGAATTGACCTTGGACTTTTCAGCCGTCGCTTACTCATTATCTGAATTTATTTCTTCTCCTATATTAAATCAATCTTTATCGGCAGAAGATGATAATCAAATTCTTGCTGATCTCATTATTTTTCCTAACGGCAATCGTGTTCTCTCCTCAGATAAAAAGGGGGGAATTATAATTTCAGACTACAGCAATGGTCTGATTAAAGAGAAGGCTGCACTGCTACCTGATAGTAAAGCTTCATTGGGTCCTGCCGCTGTAAACGCTACAGGCTCACTTATTCGTTGTTTTAACAGTGAATACAACATCTATACTTTTTCATCTAAAGCAGGAGAGTTGAAGACTGCAAAGAAAGCAGAATTGTGGCGCCTTTTACCCGATCAAACCTTGTTCAATAGAAACATAGTATGTTATGATGCTGACAGTATCTGGAAAGTTGAATATTCAGCCGGTAAAGCATTGGTCACTAATCAAAAGACAAAAACCTACTCTCTGATTTATACGGGTGAAACAGGAATGGCCGATTTTCAGGTGGTGAATAATAAGTTTCTTTTTGGAATGGCCACAGATGGCGGACTAAGGGCTTTTTCTTTGGATTCAAGACAACTGCTCTTTACACAATATCTTTTCAAAAATGGGGGTGATTTTATTTATACACCCGATGGCAGAATGGATGCCAATGAAACTGCACTCAAAAATTTATACAATGTGCAGGGTTTTAACATCAGTAAAATAAACGGATTAGCCGATATTGTCAGCATCGGATATGTCAAAGTTCCGGGGCTTCGCAAACAGTTGCTGCGATAATTTGCGCTAATTTTTGGTTGCAGGATCTGTGGGGATTATTTTCGCAATCCCATGAAGAAAATTTATTTTTCCCTGACCTTTCTGGCTGGGTCTTTGAGCACTCTCAATGCCCAGGATAGTCTGTCTTCTGATATTGTTAACGCATTTCAGTTTCGCAGTATAGGACCGGCTACAACCGGCGGACGTATTGTTGATATTGCCGTTAATCCCAATAATTACAGCGAATATTACCTGGCCGCTGCCTATGGCGGGGTATGGAAAACCAAAAACAACGGAACAACTTTTGAACCCATTTTTGATGGATACGGCACCCAAAGTATTGGTTGCCTGGCCTTGGATCCCCAAAATGCCAATGTGGTTTGGGTAGGTTCTGGGGAAAACAACAATCAGCGCAGCGTAGGCTACGGAAACGGAATCTACAAAAGCCTTGACGGTGGCAAGTCATTTATCAATATGGGGCTTAAAAACAGTGAACATATTGGGATGATAAAAATACATCCTACAAACAATAACATTATTTATGTGGCTGCTTATGGCCCGCTTTGGAAAGAAGCAGGGGAGCGTGGTCTTTATAAAACAGAAGATGGGGGTAAAACTTGGAACCGAATATATCATGTGAGCGACAATACCGGCTGTAATGAAATACACCTGGAGCCAACAAATCCTGAAATAATATATGCTGCTTTTCACCAGCGCAGAAGGCATGAATGGACATACCTGGGCGGTGGGCCTGAAAGTGCGTTATACAAAAGCACTGACGGTGGCAAAACATGGAGAAAATTATCCGGTGGCCTGCCTGGGGGCGATGTGGGACGAATTACACTTTGCATAGCTGCCAAAAATAGCAACCGTATCTATGCCATGGTGGAAGCCCAAGCGGGTAAATCGGGCGTTTATGTATCCAACGACAAGGGTGAGAGCTGGTCAAAAACCAATGATTTTTCAACTGCAGGAAACTATTACCAGGAAATCATGGCCGATCCTTCCGACCCAAACCGCATCTTCATCATGGATACATGGCTGAAATGGAGCAAAGACGGTGGCACAACTGTTTTGAATATTGGTGAAAAATGGAAACATGTTGATAACCACGCCATCTGGATACAGCCCGACAATACCGCACACTGGATTGTGGGCTGCGACGGTGGACTCTACGAAACCTGGGATGACGGAAAAAGCTGGATTCACAAAGACCACCTGAATATTACACAGTTCTACCGCGTTACCGTAGATAATTCAGAGCCTTTTTATTACGTATATGGCGGAACACAGGATAATAATACGCTGGGCGGTCCTTCTGCCAATGCCAGCTCAAATGGTATTCCCAACAGCGATTGGTTCATTACCGTAGGTGGTGATGGCTTCAAAACTCAGGTAGATCCTACCGATCCTAATATCGTATACAGCCAATGGCAATATGGCGGGCTTATTCGCTATGATCGCAGAACAGGTGAGCAAATAGACATTAAGCCAATTTCTGGTTTGGGCGAAAACGGGCTGCGCTGGAACTGGGATGCACCGCTGATTATCAGTGCGCATAATCCCAAACGTCTGTATTTTGCTGCCAATAAGGTTTACCGAAGCAACGACCGTGGTAATAGCTGGGAGGCCATCAGCCCTGACTTGAGCCGTGGTATTGACCGAAATAAACTGCCCGTGATGGGGAAGGTGTGGAGCATGGATGCCGTGGCAAAAAACCAGAGCACATCCATTTTTGGCAACATCATGTGGCTGGCCGAAAGTCCTAAAGACGAAAATCTGCTGTATGCCGGAACAGATGACGGTTTGATTCAAATTACGACCGATGGTGGCAAAACATGGACCAAGCTGAGCAAATTTACCGGTGTGCCGGATATGACGCTGGTGAGCTGCATTACGCCTTCACAGCACAACAGAAATGTGGTATACGCTACTTTTGACAACCACAGGCAAGGTGATTTTAAGCCGTATGTTTTGAAAAGTTCAGATGCCGGAAAAAGCTGGACTTCAATTGCAACCAACCTGCCACAGAATGGTTCTGTAAAAACCTTTTCAGAGGATTTTGTAAACGAAAATCTTTTGTTTGTGGGAACAGAGTTTGGATTCTTTGTTTCCAATAATGGCGGGAAAAAATGGACCCGGTGGACTGCCGGTCTGCCGCCCATTGCCATCAAGGACATTGCCATACAGAAAAGAGAACAGGACATTGCACTCGCCACTTTTGGTCGGGGTTTTGTTATTCTGGATAATTACGCACCATTGCGTGAAGCCACTCCCGAAAACCTGTCAAAGGAAGCGTATCTGTTTTCGGTAAAACCTGCCAAAATGTTTATTCCTCGTTCTCCCCTTGGAGGCAGGGATAAATCATCCAAAGGAGCATCCTATTTCAATGCGCCCAATCCTGCTTCCGGTGCCGTAATTCGTTTTCATCTGAAAGATGAATTCAAAACCATCAAGGAAACCCGACAGGCAAAAGAGGGCAAAGCTAAAAACAATTATTATCCTTCTGCGGATTCAATGAGAATCGAGGCCAGAGAAGAACAGGTATTTGTTTTATTGGTAATTACCGATGAAAAAGGCAGGGAAGTTCGACGTTTGAAATCAGCTGCCAAAAAGGGAATGGGCAAGGCCGAATGGGACCTTCGTTATGCAAGTACCAATCCGCTTACACAAGGTCAAAGGGATTTAAGCGATCCATACACGGAACCTGATTACGGACCTTTTGTGGCACCCGGAAATTATCAGGTTTCGCTTTATCTGGTAAAAGATGCTGAAATGAAGCCCCTTGGCAATAAACAAACCATTTCGGTGGATTATCTCGTGAAACCAACATTAACCAGTTTTCCGGCCGAGGAAAGGGCTAAAATCGTGGATGAAATTGCAGAAACACGCCGTAACATATCAGCAGCTGCCGAATATATAAATGATGCTTCCAAGGGTCTGCAATCGGCCAAAAATGCCATATTTAGCATGGGTGTGGATGTCGGTTTAATGAAAGAGATTGCCGATATTCAGCAGAGCATCGAAAAACTGAATACACGCCTGAACGGTGATGGTTTGCTGGCATCCAAAGAATTTGAGACCGCACCCGGTATATACGACCGCATAGAAACTGCCGTTTATGGAATGGTTTATAGCAGCAATGGCCCCACGATTACCCATGTGAACGCTTTCCGCGACGGTAAAAAAGTGTTTACAGAGTGGGTAGCCGAATTAAAGCAGGTTCATAACCGTATACAGATGCTCAATACAAAACTTGATGCTGCTAAAGTTCCCTACACACCCGGCAGAACATTCTTCTTTGATGTGAAATAATGAATATGAATTCAACGGCTGTTGATGATTATCTGGCATTAATAAACAGTGAAAAACTACCATTACTTCAGCAGCTTAGAAATGTAATACGTTCAAGTGTTCCTGAGGCAGAAGAAGGGATTTTCTGGAATATGCCGGGATATCGCTGGAATGGTCCATTGGTGTATTACGCCGCCTACAAAAATCATGTTGGGTTTTATCCGGGCCCGGAGATTATTTCCGCATTCTCTGATAGGTTATCAGCATTCAAAACAAGCAAAGGAGCCGTTCAATTTGATTATCAGCAGGAATTACCGATTGATTTAATCAAGGCTATGGTAATTTTTCGAATGAATGCAAACGAACGGAAGAAAGCATTCAAAAATAAATCAATGAAATAATCTTAATGTGCCCGTTGGTTAAGCCATTGCGCAAGACCACGCAAAGCACCGGTTTGCACTCCCAAAACATCCAATGCCTGTAAATCTTCCATGGATTTTTCATGGAATGTATCAGCTTTGGCTTTTAATTTCTTGTCAAGTTCCATCTCACACCACAACAACAGCGTTGGGTTCACCCGGTCTGTTCCGCTGTGTCTGCTCCATAAATCTTCCGTTGCTCCTTGCGGATTGCCATGTATATAAAGCCATGTTTTCTTGCCTTCGGCAATATCACCTCCGGCTACTTTGCCCGTTTGCGCGGGATCACCAAAGGCATCCAGCCAGTCGTCATTAAGCTGAAAACACAGGCCCATGTTAATGGCAAAATCGTATAATAGCTTTTGGACTTTACTATCAGCACCGGCACAAATGCCTCCGCCTTGCAGGCTGCAACCCAGCAATACTGCAGTTTTCAAACGAATCATTTCAAGATAATCCGCTTCTGTTATGTTGTTTTTCGTCGCTGAATCCATGTCCATCTGCTGTCCCTCGCAAACTTCACGGGCGGTTTTTGAAAGCAACTGCAGTAATTCCATTTTGTGAGCATAACCCGAGTTAAGCAATCCCTCGTAAACAGCAATCAGCATGTTGTCACCTGACAAAATACCTTCTGCAATGCCCCATTTTTCATGCACAGTGGCCATACCTCGGCGGGTAGAGGCATTGTCCATAATATCATCATGAACCAAGGTAAAATTGTGAAAGACTTCCACTAAGTGTCCCCACAGAAGAGCATCTTTAGCATCGCCACCACAGGCTTCTGCACCCAATAAAGCAAGGAGCGGTCTTACACGCTTTCCACCCAGTCCCATGATGTAATTCATAGGCTCGTAAAGCGTTTCAGGGTTTCCGGTAAATTTATTTTTTACCAGATAATCAGCATACAGTGCAGATAAATGCTTGAGGTTTTCCAACTGCGCGAAGTTACAAAACAAAGGCGTCTTTCTTAAACAGGGCAGAACCGGTGGAAAAGAAGCATGACAGCTATAGCCTTGGGTATGCCAATTTTATCCTTACTTTGTAACAACAATGCGCGTTTATCCCAATATTTTAAAAACCATTGGCAACACGCCTCTGGTGAAAATCAACCGCATCACCCGCGATTTGCCGTGTGAAGTTTATGCCAAGGTAGAAACCGTAAACCCCGGAAATTCCATCAAGGACCGCATGGCCCTGAAAATGATTGAAGATGCCGAAAAATCCGGATTACTAAAGCCCGGCGGAACCATCGTAGAAGGCACCAGTGGCAATACAGGAATGGGACTTGCCATTGCGGCTGTCATTAAAGGTTATAAGTGCATCTTTACCACTACTGATAAGCAAAGCAAGGAAAAGGTAGACGCTTTGAAAGCCTTTGGTGCTGAGGTAATTGTTTGTCCCACCGATGTAGAACCCGAAGATCCGCGCAGCTATTATAGTGTGAGCACCCGTTTGGCAAAGGAAATTCCCAATGCCTGGAAGCCCAATCAATATGATAATCTTAGCAATTCACAGGCACATTACGAACAAACAGGCCCGGAAATATGGGAGCAAACCGAAGGTAAAATAACGCATCTTGTAGTTGGCGTAGGAACGGGCGGTACAATCTGCGGAACCGGGAAATATCTTAAAGAGAAAAACCCGGACATTCAGGTGCTTGGGATTGATACCTTTGGATCTGTATTCAAGAAGTACAAGGAAACCGGTATTTTTGATAAAAACGAAATCTATCCCTATATCACAGAAGGGATAGGAGAAGACTTTCTGCCTGCAAACGTGGATTTTAATATTATCGACTACTTCGAAAAAGTAACCGATAAGGATGCTGCCGTAATGACACGCCGCATTCCACGCGAAGAAGGCATTTTTGTGGGAAATAGTGCCGGTTCGGCCATGGCAGGTTTAATGCAAATGTCTAGTCGATTTAAAAAAGGCGATGTGGTGGTGGTGATTTTCCATGATCACGGCACTCGGTATCTCGGAAAAATGTTTAATGATGATTGGATGAGAGATCGCGGTTTTCTTCCTGCATCGCCCAAAGTCCTGGCGTTGGACTTGGTGAAAGGTCACAGCCATTTGCCCTTGCTGACCATTAAAGAAACCGACACCTGCGAAACCGCATTTGCACTGATGCAGAAATATGGGATTTCTCAAGTTCCGGTGTTGGATGAAAACAAGAATTTTTCGGGTGCGCTGGAAGATGCCGGTTTATATGCAGCCATGCTCAAAAACCGCGATCTAATGCAGTCGCAGGTAAAAGAGGTGATGCGAAAACCTTTTCCCATCGTTTCTTATTCCGATACCATTGACCATGTCTCATCTTTAATTAACAAAGACAATAATGCTGTTTTAATGATGGATTTGGGGGGCAACTGGCACATCATCACACGCTATGATGTGATTGATGCGATGAGTGAATAATGCACTGTCATGCTCAGATTCATTGTCATCCTTGTTTTACCTTTGATACTCGTCTTTAGTTGCGACCCCTGCGGTAAGGGCTATAATCCGAGGAGAAAAATATCAGGATTTAGGATTACCGCGTCAGACAGCACTGCAAAATATCTCGATCAGGACAGTGCTTTCATTCAGGCAGACACGGCCTTCTTCAGGATTCAATTTGAAGTAATACCCGTTGCAGCTGCGTCTCATTCGTTTGAGTTTATTTCAACCGCTACAGCCTTTAGTCTTGTAGAGCCTTATTTGATTTATACCATTGACAGTATTGCAGTCGTTACCGTTGATGCGTGGGATACAAACCATCCTGCATTGTCAAATATTTCTGAATATGTAACATCTAAAAAACAATTGGGCACTTTAGGGCCTGTTGATACAACCTTTAGTCAATATAATGGAAGTGTTAAAAGCGACCGTTGGTTTTACCGGGCAATAACTGGTTTGGAATTCATACATTGCCGGTTTCAAGAAAGGGAAGGTTTTATGTTTGGTTACGGCTTTCAAACGGAGCAGTATTTAAGTCCAATGAGTTGAAACTGGTTGAATAATTGGTAGTTAGAAATGCGACAATTGGTCGATCAAATGGGGCGAACCGTATGGGTTCCAGAAACCCCAAAGCGGGTTGTTTCCTTGGTGCCAAGCCAAACAGAGCTTTTGTATGATTTAGGCCTCAAAGATATTATAGCTGGGCAAACCCAATACTGCATCCATCCCCAAAATCACTTTGAGTTCGCAACAAAGGTTGGTGGCACAAAAAAGCTCAACATTCAGGTTATCCGAGACATTAAACCTGATTTGATTATTGGCAACAAAGAAGAAAATGAGCAATCGCAGATTCAGGAACTTGAAAACGAATTTCCGGTTTGGATGAGTGATATTATCAACCTGAATGACGCATTGAACATGATTAAAGCGCTGGGAGCCATCTTTAATCTTTCAGAAAAAGCAGACGTTATGGCTTTTGAAATTGAACAGGGCTTTTCAGTACTTAAAAACAGTAATGTAAAGACTAAAACTGCCTTGTATTTCATCTGGAGAAAACCTTTTATGGTAGCCGGAAGAAATACCTTTATCAATAACATGCTGCAATGCTGCGGTTTGGAAAATGCCATTTCAGATCCCGATTCAAGGTATCCGCAATTGAGCGCAGAAATAATTTCATCGTTAAAACCCGATTGTATGTTGCTTTCTTCTGAACCTTATCCCTTTAAAGAAAAACATATTGCCGAATTGGCCGTATTATGCCCTAATGCTACCATCAATATTGTTGATGGTGAAATGTTTAGCTGGTATGGCAGCCGGCTGTTGAAGGCGCCGGATTATTTCAGCAATTTGATTACGTAATTATTATCGAATTCTGTTTGCTGCATTATTTAATTGTATTGTGTATTTAATGTGAAATGCAGCTTGTGAAACGCCATGAAATTTGAATCATGGAAAAAAATATATGCAGTCACTGCGGATCGCACGGAATGATCCTAAACCTTCATGGATGCTACCATTGCTCGGTTTGTAAATGTGTAATTTTTCAGGAGCAGGATGTACAAGAGCAAGATTTGTTTGATGAAGACCATACTGAAACGGATTATCTATCCAGGGTGTCTTTTCATACCGACAACAACCGCTTCGTAATGGGTTATGCCGCCGGCATGTGACCAATTTGTGTATTAGCTGTCATTGGCAGCACTTTCCTTCGTATTGTGAAACCTACGCATTGCGATTTTTGCGGCCTTCAGGGCGACATGGTTTTTGTGCACAGCCATTATCAGTGTCCGCGTTGTGGTATCAATGTTGCACCCTGTTGTCAGGGAGAACAATGCGAGTGGGAGGAAACAACCAATAGGGAGGATGCTGACCCCGAAACCAATCAGGCCTAAAAAACCTGATTTTTCTTTTTTTATTAAATAGTAATGTTTATTTTTGCCGCCCCTTAAAGGAGGAACTATTCATTGAGTAACGATCAAATTCAAAACCCGGAAGAAGTAGCGTCCGAAGTTGTAGCTGCGCCTTCCACCACAGAAACTACCAAATCATCTAAAAAAGCAGAAGCACCTAAGTCAAATCATGATGATTTTGATTGGGATGCAGACGAAGCCGGTTTCCAGACCTACAATTCTGATGAAAAGAAGAAGCTGGAAGACGCCTACATGCAATCTTTTAACCCAGTTGCTGAAAAGCAGGTGGTTAAAGGCCGTGTAGTAGCCATTAACGACAAATACGTTGTTGTAAACATCGGCTTTAAGAGTGATGGTATGGTTTCACGTCAGGAATTCAGGGATATGCCCGATCTGGCCGTTGGCGACGAAATTGAAGTATTTGTTGATATCGCCGAAGACCGTTTGGGTCAGCTTATTCTCAGCCACCGTAAGGCTATGCAGGAAACTGCCTGGGACAAAATTATTGAAGCCCACAATTCTGACACCGTGGTTACCGGTTATGTTCGTTCTCGTACCAAAGGCGGTTTGGTTGTAGATGTTTTTGGCATCGATACCTTCCTGCCCGGTTCACAAATTGATACCAAACCTGTACGCGACTACGACCAGTATGTTGGCAAGAACATGGACTTTAAAGTGGTAAAAATCAACGATGTGTTTAAAAATGTCGTTGTGAGCCACAAAGCGCTGATCGAAGACGATATCGAAGCACAGAAATCTGAGATCCTGAGCAAACTTGAAAAAGGCCAGGTAATTGAAGGTGAAGTTAAAAACATGACTTCATTCGGTGTATTCGTTGATCTCGGCGGTATTGACGGCCTGCTGCATATCACCGATATCAGCTGGGGTCGCATCAATCATCCTCAAGAAGTTCTCAAACTTGGCGATAAAATCAATGTGGCCATCCTTGATTACGATGATAGCAAGAAGCGTATTTCACTGGGTCTTAAACAGCTCACTGCCCACCCATGGGACAGCCTGGCCGGCGATATTGCCGAAGGCAACAAGGTTAAAGGTAAAGTTGTGAGTGTTGCAGATTATGGTGCGTTCATTGAAATCAGCACCGGTGTTGAAGGTTTGGTTCACGTAAGTGAAATGAGCTGGAGCAGCCACCTGCGAAATCCTTCAGAATATCTGAAAGTAGGCGAGGAGGTTGAAGCACTTGTATTAAACCTCGCCCGCAATGAGCACAAAATGAGCCTGGGCATTAAGCAATTAACGCCTGATCCATGGGTTACTATTGAAAACAAATATGCCTTGGGAACTAAGCACAGCGGGATAGTTAAAAATCTTACCTCTTACGGTCTGTTCCTTGAACTTGAAGAAGGCATTGATGGTCTTGTTCACGTGAGCGATCTTAGCTGGAACAAGAAAATCAAACACCCAAGTGAGTTCGTTAAAAAAGGCGAAAAACTGGATGTTATTGTACTAGAAGTAGACAAAGAAAACCGTCGTTTGAGCCTAGGCCACAAACAACTGGAAGAAAATCCATGGGATACATTTGAAACTATATTTACTGTTGGTTCAGTTCATGAAGGCACAGTGATGAACATCAACGATAAAGGCGCTACCATTCAGATGCAGTATGGCGTTGAAGCTTTTGCTCCTTCCCGTCACATCAAGAAAACAGGAAACGCTGCTGTGAAAGAAGACGAAAGTCTTGAGTTTGAAGTAATTGAATTCAGCAAAGACAGCAAGCGCATTATCGTTAGCTACACCAATACCTGGAAGGCTGCAGAAAAAGCCAAAAACGAAGCTGAAGATAAGTCTCGCGACAAGGCCCGTAAGAATGCCAGCAAAGCGGTTAAGAAAATTAACCAAAATGCACAGGCTACCACCATGGGTGAACTCGATGCACTCAGCGAATTGAGGGCTAAATTTGCTCAGGCCGAAAAAACCGAAAAAGCAGCTCCGAAAGCAGCTGAAGCACCCAAAAAAGAAGAAGCGGCTGCTCCTGTTACTGAAACCGGTAAAGATCTTAAAGATATAGCCGGAGTAGGACCTGCAGCTGTTAAGAAAATGAATGCCCTGGGCATCAATTCTGTGTCCGATCTAATTGCTCTGAACGAAGAAAAAATTGCCGCCCTGGTAGAAAAGGACAGCAAAACCTCTGCCGATCAGTGGAGCAAGTGGGTTGAAGGCGCAAAGGCACTGTAATTCCAAACTAACTGATTATAAAGTCCTCGCTCACAGCGAGGATTTTTTTTCTTTTACAAAGTGTAATTTTGTTTTATGAAAAAAGGAATAGCTAAGATAATAATTGTTGCTTTATTATTTAATTATGCGGAAGCGCAGACAATCCCCCAGCGGAATTTTGTTGAAGCTTTTGATGGTATATATGATGGGCTACCTGGTATTACAGCGCAAAATAACTTTGCTTTGTATCTTAATAAAAATACCTCTAATGTGGGGGTTCAATTAAAGGCAATGTTTATGGATCCCGATAGTGTTTGGCATAAAGAACTCGCCTCTCCATATTTAGATTCCTTAGATTCTACTTGGGGTAACTGGTTTCCTAAAAGCATATCTTATCTTCCTTTTTGAATATGTAAAAGAGACTCTTCAACTTTTGATAATTTTTCCATCTCAGGAGACAAATATTGTCAATCAACAGGGATTTATACGTATTATTCAACACGGGGCTACCTTTACAAGGTAAATGATTCCATATTTGATGTAATCAGTATGTTTCTTTCACAAAGGAACGAAAAGGGAACCAAATTTTTACTTCACGTCTATGTTGTAGAAGATAGTATCTATTACAGACAGCCGGGTAGTCCTAATAATATCTACCATCGAAATGTAATGGTTGGTTATGTGACAAAACCTCCGGTATTGCCGTCTACAATTGTGGCTAATCAAAAATATTATTTCTATAACAGATTGAAAATCAAACCTTTTTCTTCTGATAAGCAATTTTCCGTAATTGTTGTAGCTTATGATATCGCAAATGGAAAATATTTAAATAGCAGTAATTCCAAAAAAGATATAAATTACATTCCTGAAATATGCATTGCAAGTGTTGACTCCCTAAACAGGTGTAATATTATCTGGAATCCAACTGAAATTAATGGAAAAGTATATCTTGAGAAAGAAACCAATGTGACCAATAAATATTTGATTGTAGACAGTGCTTTTTCAAGTAAGCCTCGAATCTTAATTGATTCAAAATCTGATGCTGCTATCAAATCGGAAGCATATCGTCTTAGATTATTGGACACAACCAAGTTGCCGGGCTACAAACGCATTTTATCGGGTTTTGGAAAACCCCATAGAACAATCCATTTGTCAATAAATAAGGGAACTGGAAATAATTGGAATTTGATATGGTCTAGCTATGAGGGTTTTTCAGTGGTATCTTATGATATCTACAGAAGGTTTGGAACGTCTACATGGTCAAAGATTGCTTCTGTCTCAGGTAATGTAAATTCATATACTGATGTAAACGTAAGTGGTTCAAATGTTGCATACAAAGTGTCCGTAATCGCTCCCAGTGCTTGTGATCCCAATGCGTGGGCCATTTTTAGCAGTGAGTCCAATGTGGCAGATCAAAATTCAAGCAGGGCAATAGTGTTGAGACGGGAAGATTTATCTGTATATCCCAATCCCACAGATCAAAAATTGAGCATTGTTTCCAACGTAAGATCGGGTTTAATGAAGTCTTATGAAATAAGAGATGTAAGCGGTAGGATAATATGCCGAGGTTTAATGAATTGTATGCAGAAAGAACTGGATGTTTCACCGTTGAAACAGGGTACATATGTTATTGCAGTGTTTTTTGAAAATGGTGTATTGGATAAGAAATTAATCAAACTGTAAGCTTCTAATGGATTCAAACCAGCAGAATTAGTAGTCCGGAAAGAATCAAAACCACGCCTGTAATAATTCCGGCACTGTGCGTCCAGCGGTGGGCATTTATCTTTTCTAGTCCTTTGTAAGCAATCCAAATCCAGGCAAGTATACTGGCAAGGGTAGTGGTTAAATAAACTGCCGATAAAATTGCAATTCCTGTCCACCCTTCAAAAGATAGAGAAAAATAAAAACCTTCAATCTCCAGACAAGGTGAAAGAAACATGGCCAGTAACAAGGGCCAGATGCTAAATGTATTTAGTTTGCCTTCGCCGTGAATATGAAAATGGTGGTGTTTGTGGTGTCTGTATAAAAACCATATTCCCATACCGAATAACAGGGTAGCTGGCAGCCACTTAAACCATGATGCATGCACATCGATGAAAAGATTGCTTTGGGTAGCAATTACAATGCCAATTAACATTGTGCTGATGGCGTGTGTTATGGCCAGAAGGAAGGATAGTCTAAGTGTTTTTGGGAGATTCCAGCCCTGCTGCTTTGCAATACTTACCACTGGAAGCCAATGGCTGGGAATCAGTCCGTGCAGCAAACTGATTAGAAAAGCTCCCAGTAATTGTTCTTTCATGGAAAGGCAAAACTAACCACAACGCACCATCTTATGAGCTTTCCATGGCAGTTTTCATCATATTCTGGCTTAATTCCTTGCCCAGAAAGCGATCTATGCCAGCATGAACACCATATAAAACAGGCGTAAGCAAAATAGCGACCCCAAGTTTATAGATGTAATTAATGGTCCCGATTTTTAAAACTGTTACAGCTGACCAGTCAGCACCCCAGTAAAACGCGATAAACAGCACAACATAACTATCAATAAACTGGGAAATTAGGGTGCTGCCCGTGGCTCTCAGCCATATCATGTTATTTCCTGTTCGCTTTTTTACCTGCGTAAAAACAAACGCATCCACCATTTGCCCTATTAGAAACGCAATCAATGAGCCAATGATAATGAATAAACCCTGGCCTAAGATGGCGTTGAAGGCTGTGTCCATTTCAGGAATGCCCTGTCCTTGCTTGCTTTTGATCCAAAAATCAGCACCTTCCAGATTCATGGCGCCTAAAATCATCAGAAAACTGTATACCAACATGCCGGCCGCTAGGTAAGATAATTTTTTAACACCTTTTCTGCCGTAATATTCATTGATAATATCGGTTAATACAAAAACCACCGGCCAAAGCATTACGCCGGCTGTAAGGTTGAAACTAAATGTTTCACCACCCAAGGAAATGTTGGCAGGAGGGATTCCCAATGAGCCTTCCAACGAAAATATTTTGGTACCGATAATCTCGGCAATAATGGCATTGGTTAAGAATAAAAAGCCCAGAAGCAAAAACAATTTCTGGAATTTAGGGTGTTGATTTACATTGTTTTCCATTATGCTATTTCAATGGTTTGTTTATCTTCTGCAATCACCACATTTTTATAACCATGTTCTATCAACCGGCTTTTCCAGGCTGCAAGGGCCGGCTGATCACCATGCACCAGAAATATGCCTTTCACACTTGATCTTCTTTGGCAGGACAAGTATTCCAGCATTTCGTGGTAATCAGCATGGGCACTAAAATAGGGCATGCTGGCAATACGCGCCTCTACCGGATAATCTTCACCAAAAATCCTTACAGGATTAACACCGTCTCTCAATCTTCCTGCAAGGCTATCCGGTGTAGCATAACCCACCAGTAAAATGGTGTTTCTGGCATCCTGAATATTGTTGGCGATATGGTGTTTAATCCGGCCTGCATCTGCCATTCCACTGGCCGAAATGATAATGCATGGACCGGGATTTTCATTAATCTTCTTTGAATCCTCAACATCTGAAACGTAATGCAGTGTGGGAAAATCAAAAGGATTTCCGTCTTTGCTTATGTAGTCCAGAATTTCGCGATTGAATTCCTCTCGGTGACGTCCCATAATGTGGGTAGCCTGAACACTAAGTGGAGAATCAACATATACATCAATATTGGGAAGTTTGCGCTGATAGGCAAGCCTGTCAAGCATATAAATAATTTCCTGGGTGCGGTCTACACTAAATGCCGGGATTATAATTTTTCCTCTCTTATCTAAGCATGTTTCGGAAACGAGCTGTAATAAGGCTTTTTCGGCATCTTCAGCAGTGGGGTGTAATCTGTCGCCGTAAGTGCTTTCGCAAATGATATAGTCTGATTGGGGAAAAGCCTTAGGACCTTCAAGAATACTGTCACCTGGCCTTCCAATATCGCCTGTAAATGTTAGTATGCTGGGGACACCGTTTTTCTGGAGTTCCAGTGTTATGGAAACAGAACCAAGAATGTGTGCATTGGGTATCAGAAAAACTTTGGTGTCTTTACCTACTGTTGTCCAATGCTCATTTCGCAATATTTGAAACAAACCAAGCGTTTGCTTCACATCATCCTCGTCATACAGCATTTCCAAAGCGGGCTCCCCCCGGGCAATTCTTCGCCTGTTTACCCTTTCAAGGTCTGATTTTTGGATTTTGGCACTGTCCATTAGCATTAAGCGGCACAAATCAGAGGTTGCATCGTTGCAATATATTGGACCGCTGAAACCTTCTTTGACGAGACGGGGCAGAAGCCCTGAGTGGTCTATGTGAGCATGTGACAGAATAACGTAGTCAATATCTGCAGGATTAAAACCAAAATGACGGTTGAGAAAATCTCCGGCTCGTCCTTCACCTTGAAAAAGTCCGCAGTCTAATAAGATACGTTCATCATTATCAGTGGTGATGAGGTGTTTTGTACCGGTAACCCGCCCGGCTGCTCCGTGAAAAGTTATATTCATGGTGTTAACATCTTTGGTAAAGTAATATTGGTTTTTGGCTCGTGTTTTGCAAATATCTGTTAGAATGAAGCTCGGGGCTCGTATAATTTTCACGTTTTTAACCACATTTTGCTTTTGTGCCACCAATAGTGCTATGGCCCAAACAGCAGAAGAATGCTTGAAAAGAGGAATGCAGGCAGAAGAAGCGGGAGATTTTAAAAATGCAGTTGAGTATTACAATCTGGCCATTAAAGCGGAGCCTGCACTTGCTACAGCCTGGTACAACAGGGGCATTGCCAGAACTAAACTTAAACAGTATAGTTTGGCCGTTGTAGACCTGAATAAGTGTATTTTAATTGATACCGGTTTCAAAGAGGCATATTTCAGCCGTGCTTCGGCACTCTGGCGCACGGGTAATCTTCAGTTTGCACTCACAGATGTATCCAAGTATATAAGTTATTTTCCAGCACATCCAGAAGCAAGGGAAATGCGTTATTTGATTGCACTGGAAGCTGAAGACTGGGAAGTGGCCATTCAGGACTTAAAATGGAGAGAAAAAAACAACCCGCAGAGTGATAATAAAAAGCAGCTGGCAACATTATACGAAAAGTTAGGCAAGTCGGATAATGCTGTTTACTATATGGAACAGGCTTTATCATTATCACCCGATAATAATGAACTTCAATTAGAGGCAGCAGCCATGTTTCAGAGAATTGGGATATATCAGCGCAGCTTGGACTATCTAAACAGAATTTTACTGAACGAAGATGTATCAGAATACATAAAACAAGAAGTTCAGCATCTAAAAGCGGATAATTATTTTTTTATGAAAGATTATGCTTCAGCAGTTGATATCTACACAACACTTTTACAAAAAGATACCGGCAATGCCAATATTATGGCGGATTATGGCCACTGTCTGCTGCAGCAGGAAAAATTCAATGAAGCCGAAATTGTGCTTACCCGAGCTTTAAAAATGAAAAATATGTCTCCTGCATACGCCTATTTGGGTCGAGGTCTTGCGCGACTTAAACTCGAAAGGGGAGCGGAAGCTTGTGAAGACTGGGAAAAAAGCTATAAACTTGGCGAGAAAGCTGCTAAAAAATATCTGGATATTTACTGTGATAAAAAAGAATGACTTCGAAATTTAACACCTTTAAGACCATGCAATCCTTGCTGGGTGCAACTTTTATCCTGGCCGTGTCATGCAATTCTGCATCAGTTAGTGATGGAGCAAATAAAAGCAATGAGCAACCGGACGTCAGATGCATCAGAGAAATCTGTACTGTACGAAAAAGCGATGGAGCAAGAATCTGTTATTTTAAGGTGGGCTGTATTCAAAGGGATGGATGGGATACCTTGCCGGAAATAAAATTTTGGTGTAAAATTATTACGCTAAGTAAAGATAGTGTTCTTGCTAATGTGGTTGAGAACAGAAAGGGACTCGCAGTTTTCTCAAAAAGAATCATTGATAGTCTGGAGCAAAAAGGTCATTTGCAGCGTTTCAGAGATGAGCTAGCAGAAAAATATTTAATTGATTCTACTTTGCATATTCGATTTACCTCAGGCAAAAACCACTTTTACCGATTTGATAAAATTGGAGATAATATGAAAAGGGGAATTGAGTTGTTTGATAGTTTTGGTGTTGATCCATTCTATGCGCAGAGTGTACTGTTAATTGAAAGTCCGGGTTCTAATAAACAAAAGAGTACTGCAGGAGCGTATGGTAATTTTCAGTTGATGCCTTTTGTTGCACGTAAATATGGTCTGCGGGTTGACAGGTATTTGGATGAAAGAGAAAATTTCGACCGCAGTGCCTATGCTGCGGCCATGCTTATCAAAGAAATTTGCATTCCGTATGCCCGAAAATGGTGCGAAACGTATGGCTTTGAGGTTGATGAAAGTGCCCTGTGGTTTAAATTGCTCGCCCTTCATAATTATAATGCAGGTGCAGGCACAGTTAGAGGTGCCATGGCTGTTTTACCTAAAAATGCACAGGGTAATGATTTAATAAAGTCCTTATGGAAAACCAGTGCTGGCTACTTCAAGAGTGAGGCTCAGAATTATTCACAGCTTGCGTTGGCATGTTACCTTGAATTTGAGAAACTGAATTTGCTCCACACTGAGGAAACGCGGGTGCCTTATGTAAAATATTAGCGAAAAATAGGGCTTCGGTACAATCCCCATTTGCAAAGCCGGTAGGTGATGCTTACCCGTAAAACGCCAAGACCATATTTAGCACTCCTGGCAAAATTGATAGAACTTGCCTCTTCAAAATACTTTGTAGGACAGGTTATTTCACCAATTTCAAATCCATTCATGAATATTTGTCCTATCATTTCGTTGTCAAAAACAAAATCATCAGAATTGAGGTCATACTTAACAGTATTTAGTACTTCACCTGAGAAAGCCCTATAGCCGGTGTGGTATTCGGCCAGTTTTTGGTTAAGCAGAATGTTTTGAAAAAGTGTCAGCACACGGTTAGCTATATATTTATAGAGTGGCATTCCCCCTTTCAAAGCGCCTTTTCCCAGAATTCTGCTGCCAAACACAACTGGATAAACTCCCTCTGCTATTAGGTAAGCCATACTGCGAATCAGTTTCGGAGTATATTGATAATCGGGATGAAGCATTACTACCACATCCGCCCCAAGTTGTCTTGCTGTGTCATAGCAGGTTTTCTGATTTCCACCGTACCCGCGGTTGTTTTTGTGAACTACTACATGCCCGATTCCCAGTTCTCGAGCCAGTTGTGAGGTGTTGTCCTTGCTGGCATCATCCACGAGTATAACTTCATCAACAATGTCAAACGGAATTTCATGGTAGGTCTTTTCCAGGGTTTTACCAGCATTATATGCCGGTAAAACCACTATTATCTTTTTTCCGAGTATCACGATGCAAAAATCACATTCTTTTTTCAGAACTTCGACATGATGTTAATGTGTACTATCTTTTATACATGTACAAAACGATTTACAAGTAGAATTTATATAGTATTGATATACAACATATTAATATTATTATTTAGAATGTTTTTAAATTGTTTTTAATGTGAACAATTTGTTTTAACCGCCTGATTACGTTTTCTATCTTTGCACCGCGAATAACAGCGTTCAATTAAGCATGCAAAGACAAATGAGAACTTTGGCACTCGCAGCCACACTCTCGCTTTCATTTTCACTGAAAGCACAGTTTAAGGCAAGTGCAGAGGAAGGTAAAAAGCTCTATGAAGCGAACAACTGTGGCAGTTGTCACGCGTTTGACAAAAAAGTTGTGGGGCCTGCGCTCCGAGGCGTTAATCAAAGAAGGGACGAGGAGTGGCTCATAAAGTGGATTCGGAACAACGAAGCATTTAGAAAAAGTGGCGATGCCGATGCAAATGCTCTTTACAAAGAGTATGGCGGTGCCGCTATGAATATTTTCGAAAACCTTTCACCGGATCAGGTAAAGCATATTCTTGAATATATTAAAACGGCTCCTAAGCCTGCTGCGAAAGCCACTGCAGTTGTTGCAGATGGAGATAAAACCAAGACTGATTCCAATTCGCTCTATATATTGTTAGCTCTGATTGGTATTTTCATCATTGTGCTAATTATCTTGGGGAAAGTGCGTAATACACTTCGGAGGCTTGCTGCAGAACAAGATGGAACAGCCGAAGATGAAGGTCAAGGTTCCTTTATTAAAGGCCTACTGCCAGAGAAGTTAGCCAAAATGAACCCTACCGTTCTGACAGTCTTTACAGTTGTTATTTTGGGCGGAATTGGGTTCGTTTGGTCATACAAATTCGGCATCACAGAAGTTGGCGTTCAAAAGGGTTACGCACCTACACAACCCATATCCTTTAGTCACAAGCTTCACGCCGGCGACATGAAATTGGATTGTAAATATTGCCACATAGGGGTTGAAGAAAGCAAATCTGCTACCATACCATCTACCAATATTTGCATGAACTGTCACAAAGGCGTACAAAAAGCATCAACCGCTGAAGGTGACGACATTTCTCCAGAAATTGCAAAAATTTACAAGGCACTTGATTACAATCCGGAGAAAATTGGAGCAGAAGCCTTTGGTTCGAATCCTAAGCCTATTCGTTGGGTACGTATCCACAACCTGCCGGATCATGCTTATTTCAATCACAGCCAGCACGTTAAAGTGGCCGGGTTGGCTTGTCAGACTTGTCACGGTCCCATCGAAAAAATGGAGGTTGTACAGCAGTGGAGTTCATTGCAAATGGGCTGGTGTATTGATTGCCACAGAAATGCAGGCATAGATGCGGCAAACAATAATTATTATGCTGCACTGCATGAAAAGGCAGCAAAAGATTTGAAAAATAACAAAAACAAAAGCCAATACTTCGGTCCCGACGGCAAGGTGAGAATTACCCCTGCCATGAACGGAGGTTTGGAATGTGCCAAGTGTCACTACTAATAGCAAAGAATTACAATGTCCAATAACATAAAGTACTGGAAAGGTGAGGAGGAACTGGCAAAAGATCCGGCATTCCTTGCAGCGCGTAAAAATGAATTCCCCGATGCACCTCCCCTGGACGAAGTGCTCGGTGAAGATGGTGTGGAGCTAAACTCAAACCGCAGGGATTTTCTCAAATTCTTTGGATTTAGTGTGACGGCTGTTGCACTGGCTGCCTGCTATAAAACCAAAGTAAGGCACGCTGTCCCATATTTGGTAAAACCTGAAGATGTTACACCTGGTGTAGCTTCTTACTATTCCTCTACCTGTGGAGCTTGCAGCACAGGTTGTGGCGTTGAAGTGAAAGTTCGTGAAGGGCGTCCTATTAAAGTTGATGGCAACCCACGCTCATCAATAAGTAAAGGTGGTTTGTGTGCTACCGGTCAGGCCAGTATACTTTCATTATACGACACCGAAAGGCTTGCCAATCCTTTGGCGAACGGTGCAGAAACTGCAGACTGGACTAAAATAGATCAGTCTATTACCGCTAAGCTTAAAGAAATAGATCAGGCCAAAGGCAAAATTGTAATTCTTAGCAATACAATTCATAGCCCTTCGACACTGAAGGCTGTTGATGCTTTTAAAGCAAAATTCACCACGGCAGAGCACATTACATTCGATGCCATTTCTTACAGCGGTATTATCACAGCCAACAAAGAAGATTTTGGCAAAGCGGCAATTCCTGCCTATAAATTCGAAAATGCAGAACTCATTGTAAGTTTTGGTGCAGATTTCCTCGGTTCATGGATTTCACCTGTAGAATTTACCAAAGGTTATGTAGCTAATAGAATCCCAACTGTAGGAAAAGCAATGAGCAAACATATTCAGTTTGAATCAAACCTGAGTATGACTGGAACAAATGCAGATGAGCGCTTTCCAACAAAAGCCTCCAAGGAGCTATTATACCTCACCAGTTTATATAATTATCTGGCCAACAATTCCGGCAGTAAACAAATTCCTGTTGCCCAGAATGCTGAACTTGCAGGTAATAGCCTCAAGAAAACAGCTGAACTTCTTTGGAATGCCAAAGGAAAATCACTGGTTATATCAGGTTCAAATGATTCTGTTGCTCAAAAATTGGTAAATGGAATCAATATGCTGCTGGAAAACTACGGTAAAACAATTGATATTAGCAATCAAAGCAATCAATACAAAGGTGTTGATGCGGATACAGATAACTTGCTTAAAGAGTTGACTGCAGGCAAAGTATCAGCTGTTATTTTTTACGACACAAATCCCGTATACAACCACAACGCTTCATGGGCAGAAGCAATTAAAAAAGCTTCTCTGTCAGTAAGTTTTGCAGCTTCTAAAGACGAAACAGCAAGCGTATGTCAGTTCGTTTGTCCGGATAACCATTTCCTGGAAAGTTGGGGAGATGCTGAGCCACGTTCTGGTGAGTTTCATTTCATGCAGCCCACCATCAGCAATGTGTTCAATACACGTCAGGCTCAGTTAAGTCTTCTTAATTGGGCTGAAGCTACTCCTAAAGCAGAAAACGATCCTTTTGCTTCAAAAGCTATTCTTTCTCAAAAACTCAGCGCATCACCCTATTACATTTACATAAAAAGTAATTGGGCCGGCAAGCTTACCAGCAATGAGGCCTTCAACAGAGCACTGCATGATGGTGTTTGGTCAGAAACCGCAGAAAGCAAGCCTGCTTCCTATTCAGGAGACGTTGTGACATTGGCCGATGCCATTACCCGCAGCAACAAAAACAGTGGTACCGATCTAATTCTATATTCTCAGGTATATGTGAAAGATGGTGCACACGGCAACAACCCATGGTTGCATGAAATGCCCGATCCGGTTAGCAAAGTAACATGGGATAACTACGTTTCGCTGCCTAAATCGTTGGCTCATAAACTGAGCCTTAGAGAAGGTGATACTGTAAACGTTAAATTAGGAAATGTTACCTTAAATAGTGTGCCTGCAATGGTACAGCCCGGACAAGCCAATGAAACCGTTGGTTTGGCACTGGGTTATGGAAGAACCGCCGCCGGAAAAGTGGGTGGCAGCAAAGAAAAAGGTTTTGATACTGTTGGCGTTTCTGCCTGGCCACTAGCTACCGCACAAAATGGAAGCAGAGGATGGGTAGTAAGTGGTGTAGAAATATCCAAAGGAGATGAATCCTATGCACTTGCACAAACCCAAACACACCACAGTATTGAAGGTCGTGATCTTGTGCGTGAAGCCTCTTATGCTGATTGGAAAAAGAATTCAAAGGCAGGTAACGACAAAGAAAAAACCCATGTTTATACCATTTGGGAAAAACGTGAATACCGTAAAGATGGTTCACCCAACCACCTGTGGGCCATGGCTATTGACTTGAATGCATGTACCGGCTGCGGAAGCTGCGTGGTGAGTTGTTCAATTGAAAACAATGTACCGGTTGTTGGTCGTGATGAAATTCGTCTGCGTCGTGAAATGACATGGATTCGCATAGACCGTTATTACAGTTTTGCGAATTCTTCGAAAGAAATTGAAGGTAATTATGTTACCCGCGAAAAGGAAATTGGACAAATTGACAAAGCAGATAAAGGAGACTTTGCTCATTGGGAAAACATTAAGGTTGTTCACCAACCAATGATGTGTCAGCACTGCTCACAGGCACCCTGCGAAACTGTTTGCCCTGTTCTCGCCACTACGCATAGCACTGAAGGCCTGAACCAAATGACGTACAACCGTTGTATTGGTACCAAATATTGCGGAAACAACTGCCCTTATAAGGTACGTCGATTCAATTGGTTCCGCTACAATGACAATGATAAGTTTGATTTCCACTTCAATAACCCGCTGGGTAAAATGGTAATCAACCCTGATGTAACAGTTCGCACACGTGGTGTCATGGAAAAATGCTCTTTCTGTGTTCAAAGAATACAGGAAGGGAAACTAATGGCCAAGCGTGAAGGTAAATCACCAAGTGAGGTAAAGGTTGAAACCGCCTGTCAGCGTGCATGTCCTGCCAATGCAATCGTATTTGGCGACCTTCACAATCCTGATAGCGAAATCAGCAGGTTATATAAAAATGACCGTGCTTTTGGCGTGCTCGAAGAGATCAACGTGCAGGGCAGCGTAAGGTACATGACTAAAATTCGTAATACTGAAACTATCTAAAAACCCCAAGCACCAACAAAAATGATACATGATTCGCTCATTAGGGAACGCCTGGTAACCGGAGGCAAAACTGCCTCGGATGTAACCCGTGATATAGCCAGGCCCATTTTGAATAAACCCTCTACCGCGTGGAAAGTGGGTTTCACCCTTTCTGTAATCTTTTTGGGTATTTTCGTGGTAAGCCTTTTCTGGACCCTTTGGACCGGTATAGGAACATGGAATATCAACAAATCCGTAATGTGGGGATGGGATATCACCAACTTCGTATTCTGGGTAGGTATTGGTCACGCCGGCACCTTGATTTCTGCGATTCTCCTGCTATTCAGACAGAAATGGAGGATGAGTATTAACCGTTCTGCAGAAGCGATGACAATTTTCGCAGTTATCTGTGCTGCCATGTTCCCTGTGTTTCACATGGGCCGTGTATGGGTAGGATACTGGGCTCTGCCTCTGCCAAACGCTTTTGGTTCTCTTTGGGTAAACTTTAACTCCCCACTTTTATGGGACGTATTTGCGATCTCAACATACTTTAGCGTATCGCTTTTGTTCTGGTATATTGGTTTAATTCCTGATATAGCAACCATACGTGATAAAGTCAAAACCAAAGCAGCTCAGTACTGGTATCGTTTTTTCTCTATGGGTTGGAACGGCAGCACCCGTATCTGGGCTCGCTATGAATTAATCTCTTTAATTCTGGCAGGTTTGAGTACGCCACTGGTATTGTCAGTACACACCATCGTATCAACAGATTTTGCTACTTCCGTGGTACCCGGTTGGCATACCACAATCTTCCCTCCATACTTCGTTGCCGGTGCAATTTTCTCTGGTTTCGGTATGGTGGCTACCCTGCTGGTAGTTGCCCGTAAAGTGATGAACTATGAAAATTACATTACCATCGGGCACTTGGAAGCCATGTGCAAAATAATTATGCTTACCGGTACATTGGTAGGTATTGCCTATTTGACAGAATTTTTCATCGCACAGTATTCAGGTGTTGAATATGAACAGTATGCATTCTTTAACCGTGCAAGCGGTCCTTACTGGTGGGCCTACTGGAGCATGATGTTCTGTAATCTGGTTTCACCCCAGGTTTTCTGGTTCAAATGGGCCCGCACGACACCTTGGTTTATTTTCATAATGAGTATCGTAGTAAACGTAGGTATGTGGTTCGAACGTTTTGTGATTATTGTTACTTCTCTGCACCGTGATTATCTGCCAAGCAGTTGGGTAATGTATTCAGGCTCTCTGACCGAAATAGGTTTGTTTTTGGGAACATTCGGAATATTCTTTACATGTTTCTTCCTGTTTGCCAAATTCCTGCCTGTAATTAACATGTCTGAAATTAAAACCATTCTTCGCAATCGCGAATAATTAAAATAGGAGATTACCATTCATGGGAATAATTGATAAAAACCTTAGCCTGCGCGACAGAAATAAAATGTTGCTGGGTATTTGGGAAAATGAAGACAAACTGGTTGAGGCAACCAGTGAATTGGTTCACGCCAGAGTTAAAATACAAGATGTATACACCCCTTACCCCGTTCACGGATTGGAAAGAATTATGGGTGTTCGTCGGAGTTGGCTCTCTATTGTTGCTTTTTTATGCGGCATGACAGGGTTTAGCCTGGCGTTCTGGATGATCTATTACATGTATGTTCAGGATTGGCCTATTGATGTAGGTAACAAACCTGTTCGCTTCAGCCCTAGCTGGGTTCCTGTTCTTTTTGAAGCAACAGTTTTGTGCACGGCTTTCGGTATGGCATTCTTTTTCTTCTTCAGAAACAGAATGATTTGGGGAATAAAGCCAGAACTTTTGGATGACAGACAGACCGATGACCGAATGGTTATTGCCGTTGAAACAGGTGAAGGTGTTGATGAAAAGAAAGTATTGAAGATTATGAAGGATCACGGTGCTGTGGAACTTCGTGAAAAAACAGGAGGGGTGCAAACCACCATTTAATTTAAATCATTCATGAAAAGCGTTTTGTATATCAGTGCTGGTATGATTGCCCTTGCGGCAATATGTACCGGATGTGTGAGCCGTGGTAATGACACAGGCTGGGAATATGCACCGGACATGGCCTATTCCAAAGGTTATGAACCATATAATCAGGGCGACAGCAATGTTGTTAATCCTTATGGAATGAGTATGCGCGAACCTGTTGCCGGTACAGTGGCTAAAGGAAAAGAAGCTACACATTACCCATATGACAATAGTGCAGACGGATACGAGGCTGCCAAATCCTTTAATTATCCTTTAGATTTTGAGGACAAAGCCGAACGTGGAAAATATTTGTTCGGAATTTATTGCACACCTTGTCACGGTGACAATGGCGGTAATGACGGAGAAGTTTTCAAAAGAGGACTGGGTAAGCCCGCATGGCCTAATTTCCAGGATAAATATATTAAAGAAATTTCTGTTGGTCAGATTTACCATACCTTAACTTATGGTAAAAATAACATGGGGAGCCATGCTTATGCACTAAAGCCTATGGACAGATGGAGGGTAATCAGGTATGTGAAACAATTAAGTGGTGCCGGCGCAGAACCAGCTGCAGCTTCAGATAGCACTGCTGTTAACCCCAACAACTAATTAAGATCACTCAATGGGACACGGACATCATAAAATTGAGATTACACAGGAACAATTTACCGTTCCGGCAAAAGGGAAAAGATTTGCAATAGGTCTTACCATTTTAGGTTTGATACTTGCAGGTATTGGTATAGCTACAATCGATAGAAGCGGTTCTCACAGTCATGGACATGAAACTTCAACCACCAAGCATGAACATGCGGAAACTGCTGCAAAAGGTGGCGAAATTGCAGTGAATGAACATGCGACAGAGGCTCATGCTGAAGCAACTGAGCACCATGGCAATGTTGAGAATAAAAGTTTTGGACCCAGGGCTGAATTTCATGAGCAAAACAAACCATGGACAACCCGCATTTGGTCTAATGTGCTGATAGTTGGTTATTTATTATTTATGGTTTCTTTGGCAGCCCTTTTCTTTGTGGCGGTGCAATATATTGCCAATGCTGGCTGGAGTGCTGCAATAAAAAGAGTACCTGAAGCTATTGCCACTTTCTTTCCTGTAGGATTTATACTGGCTTTTGTCGCTATACTTATCGCAAAAAATGAACTTTACCATTGGGTTCACTATGAACATCAACACCTAACAAATGGACAGCCCGGTTTTGACGCCATTTTGGACGGAAAATCATGGTTTTTGAACAGTAAAATGTTCCTCATTTTTCCTGTTGTATTGGTAGCCATTTGGTGGTTGCTTGGCCGCAAACTGAGAAGTTTGTCAGTTGCCGAAGATGCCGCACAGCCCGGTGATGTTTCATTCTTCAAGAAAAGTATTCGTTACAGCGCCGGTTTTGCCGTGATTTATGGATTTACTATTGCAGTGGTAGCCTGGTTATGGATGATGAGTATTGATGCCCATTGGTATAGTACCATCTTCGGAGTTTATAACTTTGCCACTTCTTGGGTGACCGCACTCACCATCATTTGCTTATTTGTACTTTACCTCAAATCGCAGGGATACCTGAAGCTGGTGACAGACGAACATATTCATGACCTAGGCAAATTCATGTTTGCCTTCTCTATTTTCTGGACATATATCTGGCTTAGCCAGTATCTGTTAATCTGGTATGCACACATACCCGAAGAGATGGCTTATTACCAAATTCGCTACGAGGAGTACAAGTTCAATTTCTTGTTGAATATTATACTGAACTTCTTATGCCCTTTCCTCATCCTAATGATGAGAAATGCAAAAAGGAATCCGGTTGTGCTTACCATCATTGGTTGCATCCTCATTTTTGGTCACTACCATGATGTATGGCTGATGGTTGCTCCTGGAGTATTTGGTTCCGGACAACAAATTGGTTTGCTTGAAATAGGAACGCTCTTCACTTTCGGTGGAATCTTTATTTACTGGGTGTTGATTGCCTTGACCAAGCGTGGTTTGGTTCCGGTAAATCATCCATACATAGAAGAATCTGCTCACCACGATGTGGGAGTTTAATTACTAACAATAATGAGCCCCGGACAACCTCCGGGGCTTTTTATTTTATGGTGTTAGTAAAGTTCCTTCCGTTAAAATAAATTATTTTTGCACCCATGGAAATTAGCAGCAAGTATGACCCGTCGTTGATTGAAGATAAGTGGTATCAGTACTGGATGGAGAAAGGGTTTTTTCATTCGGCCCCGGATGAACGCGAATCGTATTGCATTGTAATTCCACCTCCCAATGTTACTGGTGTGCTTCATATGGGGCATATGCTCAACAACACCATTCAGGATGTGCTTATTCGCCGCGCACGTATGCAGGGTAAAAACGCCTGTTGGGTACCAGGAACAGATCACGCCAGTATTGCTACAGAAGCCAAAGTAGTGAAAATGCTTGCAGAAAAAGGTATTGCAAAAAAAGATCTCAGCCGTGAAGAGTTTTTGGAATACGCATGGGAATGGACCCATAAGTATGGTGGTATAATATTGGAACAGCTAAAAAAACTGGGAGCCAGTTGCGATTGGAATCGCACACGTTTTACCATGGAGCCTTCCTTGTATGATGCAGTTATTGATGTTTTTATAGATCTGTATAAAAAAGGATTGATTTACCGCGGAACAAAGATGGTAAACTGGGATCCGCAGGGAAGAACAACACTTAGTGATGAAGAGGTAATATTCAAGGAGGTAAATGATAACCTGTATTATGTTAAATATGTTTCAGCTGATAATACTGAGGAATTTATTAGTGTTGCAACCGCCAGACCGGAAACCATTGCCGGTGATGTTGCCGTTTGTGTGCACCCCGAAGATGAACGCTACAAAGCATGGATTGGGAAGCAAGTAATTGTTCCGCTAATAAACCGTAAAGTTCCTGTAATTGCAGATGATTATATAGCCATAGATTTTGGAACCGGTGTTTTGAAAGTAACACCGGCCCACGATATAAATGACTATAAAATAGGAGAGAAGTATAAACTGCCGGTTTATGATACGCTGAACGAAGATGGAACTATTTCTGAAGCCGGAATTTTATTCGTGGGTAAAGATCGTTTTGAGGCCAGAAAGCTATGGATTAAAGAATTGGAGCACAATGGACTTTTGCTGAAAACAGAAGCTTACAGACATAATGTTGGTTTTAGTGAAAGAACTGATGCTGTGGTTGAACCCCGCATTAGCACACAATGGTTTATGAATATGCAGGCATTCATGAAGAAGAATCCTGCTGTTCTTTCATCGGTAATGAACGATGAAATATCGTTTCATCCACCTAAATTTAAAAATACCTACAATCACTGGATTTCAAATATTAAAGACTGGAACATCAGCCGGCAATTGTGGTGGGGGCACAGAATCCCTGCCTGGTATAGCGCTGACGGAAATTTTGTGGTTGCAAAAGATGCCGATAATGCTGCAACTGAATTTGCAAAAAGAAAAATTGTTATAGCGCCTGAGTCACTGAAACAGGATGAAGATGTGCTGGACACCTGGTTTAGCAGCTGGCTTTGGCCCATAAGTGTATTTGATGGATTTACGGAATCCGGTAAAAAAGAACTTGATTATTATTATCCTACCAATGACCTGGTAACAGCCCCGGAAATTATCTTTTTCTGGGTGGCCAGAATGATTATGGCTGGTTATGAGTATGGAGGTGAAAAGCCCTTTAAAAATGTTTACTTCACCGGCATTGTCAGAGATAAACAGCGCCGAAAGATGAGCAAAAGTCTGGGTAATAGCCCTGATCCGCTTGATTTGATTGCTAAGTATGGTGCAGATGGTGTTCGAATGGGAATGCTGCTATGTTCGCCTGCGGGCAATGATATTTTGTTTGATGAATCCCAGGTGGAGCAAGGTAGAAACTTCTGTAATAAAATATGGAATGCTTACAGGCTCGTATCAGGTTGGGAAACAGAAGGAAATATTGCTGTGAGAGCCAACGAAAAGCAGGCTTTGCAATGGTTTGAGGCTAAGGCAGATAACACTGCCGGAGAGATGGATAAGGCTTTTGAAGAATTTAGACTTAACGATGCACTGATGGCTGTTTACAAGCTGATATGGGATGATTTCTGCAGTGTGCTGCTTGAGACTATTAAACCACCTCACGGAGAAAAATTGAATCCGGAGATTTTACACGGTGTAATGCAGCATTTTGACAAGGTTTTGAAATTGTTACATCCATTTATGCCATTTATCACCGAAGAACTTCATCATGCTTTGCACGGTTTAAATCCTGATAAACCTTGTATTATTGATACTTATCCCAAATCAGTGGGGTTGGAGCGTCCATCAGAATTGCCCCTGATATTGGTGGCCGAAATTAGAAATATGCGTAATAGCAAGGGTATTTCACCAAAGGAAAAACTTGAGGTAGTATTGCTTAGCAACGATCAAATATTCACCCAAAACCAGGCACTTATTGAAAAAATGGCCAATATTACACTTGAAATAAATGGTGATAAACCAGAAGCTGCTGTATCTGTTATGGCCGGCACATCTCAGGCCTTTATAAAATTGAACATTGAAATAAATACAGAGGCTGAGAAAAAAAGATTGCAGGAGGAAATTGCCTATTTAGAGGGCTTTATGCGCAGTGTGGATGCCAAATTGTCCAATGATAAGTTTGTAGCAAATGCAAAGCCTGACGTAGTGGAAAGAGAAAGGCAGAAAAAAGCTGATGCTGAACAAAAAATTGAGAGCTTGCAATCCCAGTTGCAGTCGCTGTAAGGTTATTTTCTGGTTTTAATGTGCTTTAGGTGGTATTCGCCCAGCATATTGCCCATCATTTTACCTTTTTCAATACCATCAATGAAGTGGATACCACCGTATAAGCGGCTCATACAAGCTTCGCTTGCAGCTTCACGGAAGTTTTTAAAACTTCTGGCTCCCAGTCCAAATTCCATTTGTGTGCTATCAGTAAAGGCATATTCACCAAACATAGAGGTTAAAAGAGCAGCTGAGGAAGAACTAACCACACTGTGCGCACTGGGGTATTCAGGGAAAGGAGGAGTTTGAATGGCGGGTGTCCAACTGCTGTCTATCAATTTTCTGACAACAGTTTCAGGTCTTACGTATTCTGTCTTGTATTTTGTATCCCAGCAAATTATAAAAGCATCATAAATTACGGCACTCAACCTGGCGATACCTTCTGCTGATTTAAGCAAATCGTATTTCTTTTGTTTCGCAACATTACTAAAAATACTGAGCCAGTGTCCGGGAGGAGAGATGCGCAAAACGCCAATGGTAGCATGACCATAGTGAATCGATGAATTTGGATTATCATCCCAGTATTTGGCTATTCCAAGTAATGAACTATCCTGATTTTTACTTTGATCATAAACCTGTTTGGTGATTTTATAAAAACGACTGTTTTTTTCTTTGCTGTAGGGTTCAGGTTCAGGTATACTTATACTTGAAGCTGCAGGAACTGCAGCTGTTCGTAATTTAAACCAGTTGGGTTCAAGAGCATCTCCAAATTCAGGTAGGGTAGGCTCCCATTTTCCATCCTCGTGTTTCACAAGATAGAAACCTGTTCCCCTGGTTTCGCGGTATTGGTCACTTTTCGACCATCTTACAATCGCTGCGCCAACGGAATCTCCGTACTCGACAGAGTTTTCAAAGGTAGAAGAGGGCAGATTTTTTTGGTAATAATCAAGTTTCCTTGAACGGAAATTGGCAATGCTGTCTTCCTGAAAAACAAGTTTCTGACTTGTGAATGTGTGTGCGCACAACGCTATCAGATCGAGACAATAGCCTTTGCTGGTATCCGGTTTAGGAATGTTCTTAAGTCCGTTTAACTGGCCGGCCAGCGAAATATAATCTTTTGAAAAAGGTACCAGCGATTCATAGGCAGCAACTCCGGCATAATAGTAACGACGACTTGCTACCGGTGGGGGAATACGGTCTACAACAACAGCATTTTGAATGGCCACATTGCATTCCGTGAGGACGTCATGCTTGAGTATAATCTTGTCAGTATTTATTTTGGTGCAGGCAGAAGTCAGCAAAACAAACGATAAAACAACAATATTAAATTTCATGGTGATTACAAAGTTACAGTTTCCCGCCAATTGATAAATAATGATTGTTGAATTTAGAATGAATAAAAAAAGCGACCCGATTGGATCGCTTTGCATAGTTGTTTATTTAAGGTTATTCCTGATCTTCCAGAATGATACCTGATTCACCTTTGAAAGGAGAGGCAAGTAAAACTACGGATTTAAGGCGCTTAATGGTTTGCACCCTGCGGTTTGATCTGGCTCTGATTTTGGCTTCTTTACGCTTAAGTCTGGTAACTCCCATGGCTGTTTTTTTAGAAGTGCAAATATAGGATTTTATTTTGAATATTCAATTAAAATTAGAGTTTATTGCCATAAACATCAAGAAACTGAACAGATTTTACTTGCTCATTCATCCATACACCCGGTCTTGAGGCTGATAAATAGCCCCAACCATGCGATAGATTTTCCACGCGTGATCCGCCATTTTTCAGGAAAACCTTTGCCCTTGCAGCTTTTGTGGGTGAAGCAATAAACTTCATGTTATTTTTACTAAGTCTGAATGCCTTGGAATTGCTATTGTTTTGCGTTGCAACCAAGCATAATGATTTTCCCGGAAAATCCATCCATACGAGCGATTTAGCATCTCCATCCACAACAAAGCCATTTTCTCTTCCATGGCTGAAACTGAACCCTTTTCCATTATTGTTATAGAGAACAAATCCTGACATAGCATCATCCCTACCATACTCGACCTTTGGAGCGTAACTGTTACCAATACCAATAATATCCAAAAATCCGTTTCCATCTACATCTGCTGAGGCAATACCGTATAACGGTCCTGACTGCGCAAGCCTGGGCAACGTCTCAACGCCAAAGGAACCTCCGTTGTTTCTTAGCAATAAACTATTAAACTGAGATGCACGCATATTATTATTTTTTAAGTTATTGTCTCCAAAAATTTCTTGTACAGTTTTTCCGGCAAAGGAGGCATACGTTGTGAATCTTTTCTTCATAAACAAAGGGTAGGCAACTCCCATTTCATCTAGTTCATGAATGGGATATTCTTTTCGGTCTTTGCTGTAGGTTAGCCAGAAATCAACATTCCCGCTTTGGTCCAGATCAGTCCAGTATATTTTAACGTTATTTTCCTCAGTAGCCTGAAAAAACGAATTCATACCTTTATTTCCTGCAATAATATCAAGGTCTTCATCATTGTCTATATCTACTGCCATTAAGCTATTATACCAACCCGGAATACCTACCGTTCCTGCCTCTCCGGTCTGGTTTACCAGCTTGCTGCCATTATTGGCCAGAAAGGCTACAGGCATCCACTCTCCTGAAACAATAAGGTCCATTTTGTTATCGTTGTTATAATCGCAGAAAACAGCAGCACAAACCATCCCAGGCTGGTATAAGTCAGGAGCGGCATATTCTGTCACATCCACATACACACCTTTATTATTTTGAAGAAGGTAGCTTCTTATTTTTACATCGGGGAAACTCCCGGGTTTAAGGCGCCCACCAACAAATAAATCCAGATCGCCGTCACCATCAATATCACCGGCAGCTACACATGCACCACTTGCATTAAGGTCTGGTATGGCACCTGTCCTTTCAGTAAAATTGCCTTTACCGTCATTGAAATACAATCTATGTTTATATGCATGATTAGGGAAACCATATTCACTGCCGCCTGCTGCCATATAAATGTCATTATCACCATCTGCATCCGCATCATAAATCAAACAACCCAATACATCCACATTATTCATTGATTTCCATGGTTGAGATGGAGATACAGTGAGCTTTCCATCTTTGGTTTGAAGGTAAAGCATAGAACCACTGCTTTCTCTGGCATTGCTTATCAATAGGTCCGTAAGTCCGTCTCCGTTCACATCTCCGGTTGAACTACCGGGTCCTAACATGGAATATCGGTGGGGAATAAGAGGCTCTCGTTTAAAATCGGGATTATCGCCTTCCTTATGAATAAAGTTTAGACCTATTTCTCCTGTTATTTCTTCAAATGTATAAGTTTCCTTTTGTGTATAATCCCATTTTCCTGCTGCATTATTTTCATCAACCTCAAGAACCTGGTTTGACTTTACATTATTAAAAACCTGAAACTCTCCATTGGGCCAAATTACGGTTAATTTTTTCAGAACGGACTGTTCTCCAAGGCCTATGTGAACTAACGGCTCCGTAGCACTTTGGTAACCTCTGGATTGTTGCATTTCTGCAATTTGCTGGCCTGAATCGGTATCTGTAATAATTTTACAACCAATACCGTATCGGTTATTCTTTTTACCCCCTTTACATTTTATCCGGAGATAATTTTTGTCAGGTCCAATATTTTTGTATACATGGGCTGCATCGCCCTGATTACAAACAATAAGATCTAGCTTGCCGTCTGCATTTAGGTCAGCATAAGTAGCACCTGAACTTAGCGTCGGCTCTTCAAGCCCCCACTGTTGGGTGACATTGGAAAAACTGTAATTACCGGTGTTTTTATAGGCATAATTAGAAAGCTTTTCGAAAGGGAGTTTTTCAAGTATTTCTTTGTGGTTAATGGTGGTGCCATAAGCCAGTTTTTCAGCTTCAATCTCTGAAATATTAAGCTTTGAGGCTATTTCTTTTATGGTAGGCTCTCTGTTTAGTTCGCTTTTCAATATGTTAAGAGGTTTTTTCAACTGCTGATCTTTTCGTTGTTGAAACAACATGAAATCCAGGTTGGTGACATCACGGTAATATCCATTTGTAATAAACAAATCCGGGTTGCCATCATTGTCATAATCAGCAAACAGGGGGCTCCAGCTCCAGTCGGTTCTGGCTACCCCATTCAGATAAGCTAAATCTGCAAAATGACCTTTAAAATTGGTTTGTAAATTGTTGTGCATATATTGATAACCGTATCCACTGCGCAGCGCCGTGGTAAAGAAATCATACTTTTTGGGTCCTGCCAGTAAACCAAATCTTCTTGGATCTTCAGAAAGCATGTCTACAGTAAACAAATCCATCCAACCGTCTTTGTTGTAATCTGCTGCATCTGCCCCCATACTATTCGCACTGCTATGTTTGAAATTAGAATTAAACTGATTTTTAAAAGTACCATCGCCATTGTTTATGTAATAATAATCCGGCACATGGTAGTCATTACAGATGTATAGATCTGTAAAACCATCTTTGTTGAAGTCTGCAGCTGTGGCACTTAAGCAGTATCCCATAGTATTAACACCGGCAGCTTCACTTACGTCGGTAAATTTTTTACCGTCATTCACAAACAAATGCTGCTGGCTTTTTTCATCCCTGTGTAGAGCAGGGGTAAAGGGTGTGGCAATGTCAGCAAAAAATCTGTCGGCATGATTACCCAGATACATATCAAGATCACCATCATTATCCATATCGAAAAAGGTGGCACATGTAGCATTGCCCGGGTCATCAACGCCCCATTCGGCAGCTTTTTCCGTGAATGTCAGGTTACCGTTGTTGATGAAAAGCAAATTTCGTTTACGATCTTTATTTTTATCAGGTCCGCTGCGGCAGATATAAATATCCTGAAACCCATCATTATTCACATCGGCCAGGCTAATTCCACTCATCCAGTATGCGGTTTTTAATCCAGCTTTTTCTGTGATGTCCTCGAAGGTGAAATTTCCCTTGTTGAGATAAAGCACTGCTGGTTTTTCATTACCGGTAAAGATGATTTCGGGCAATCCATCATTGTTTAAATCTCCGGTTGCAACCCCATTTCCATTGAAAAGATAATGATATGTAAACTGATTAAGTGTATCATTTTCAGGAATTGTATTCACAAAGGTGATACCGGTTTCTTCGGGTTTGGTTAACTCAAAGATAGCCTCCTGTTCATCATCGGTTTTTTCGCATGAAGTAAAGATTGACAAGGCGGAAAGTGTGAAGCAGGCAGAAATGAAAAACGGAATATTACGCATACTGCAAACTTACTAAATCGGCATGATTGTTTTGTATAGTTCAGCGGTTCTTTATTGCCCTCAGCATGTGTTTTTTCCCCGGCGGACCAGGAAGGCGCTGTAGGGTAAAACCGGCAGAAATTAATGCTCGTTTTACAATGCCGGCGCTGCTGTATGTTACCAGAATGCCTTCCGGATTCAAACGGCTGTGTAGTGCTTTAAAAATCACCGGGGTCCACAGTTCAGGTTGGACAGACGGAGCAAAAGCATCGTAAAATATTATATCATAGGTTGAATAGTGTTCAAATTCAGCTATGTCGACATTGAGTTTAGTCAAAATGAATGAATTGTCAACATTTCGGGTGCTATTCCATGCTGCCTGCTGAATATTATTCCATGCAGTTAAAGAATCCAGTCGATTTTCAATAAAGGAGGGTACAGGTAAAAAGTCAACAGAAACCGGAAACTTTTCAATGCTTATGAAATGAACTATTTTATTGTATTCCTGCGCGTATGTCCATGCCAGATATGCATTTAAGCCAGTACCAAAACCCATTTCAAAAACGTGAATCACTTCTTTTTGAATCATGGAAAGACCTTGTTTTATATATACATAATTACTTTCCGTTTGGGCGCCAAATTCAGAATGGTAGTTTTCATTTAATTCAGAATTATAAATGGTGTAACTGCCATCAGGAGTAGATTTAATGGAAAGATAGCGCTGGTCAGCGACGTTTTTCATCTACTTTCAGAAATAAAAACAGCAAAAGTGTAAAGGCCCACAGACTGCTTCCACCAAAACTTATGAAGGGGAGGGGTATACCAATGACAGGGACAATCCCTATGGTCATACCGATATTGATGGCTAAATGAAAAAACAAAATACAGATCACTCCATATCCTAGAACACGTCCAAATGCTGTAGATTGTCGCTCTGCCAGACTTATAAGTCTGTATAATAACCCAAAATAAAGACCAAAGAATACCAGTACCCCTGCAAAGCCCCATTCCTCACCAATCGTGCAGAAAATAAAATCTGTATGTTGCTCGGGCACAAATCCCATTTTGGTTTGAGTGCCTTTAAGAAATCCACGTCCTACAAATTGCCCTGCACCAATAGCAATTCGCGATTGCTCGAGGTTATACCCCATATTTCTTGTGTCCTGTTTTAGGTTTAGTACAAGTTCAATTCGGTCTCGCTGGTATCCTTTCAAAATTTTTGTATACGCGAAGCCCACTGCAATACTAAAAATTGCACTTGAGGCAGCAACAACCAAAGTGGCAATGATTAGTTGCTTGTTCTTTCTGCCGAAGTAAATAATAATTCCGGTAATGGTTGACAGGATGCTCATTGTCCATAAATGACTAATTCCGGTGGCTTCCATAACAATTCGAGCTATGGCAATAATCAAAAGCCAGACAGCACTGAGTAGGATCCAGCCTGGTAAGCCTTCACGGTATAGAACAAGAAAAAAAGATAGGAAAACCAATGCGCTGCCTGTGTCATTTTGTGCCAGAATGAGTAACATTGGTAACAGAAATAGTAACAATGTGATAACTACATTTCGGGTTCCCTTGAAACGAATACCATAAGTGCCTAAATATTTGGCAATAGCCAGCGCAGTGGCCACTTTGGCAAATTCACTTGGCTGAATGCCGAAACCTCCAAAACCAAACCAGCTTTTTGCTCCAGAAACTTCTTTTCCTAAAAATAGTACTGCAATATTCAGAAAAATGGCAAAACCATAAAACCCATAAGCAAAATAATCTATTATTGCCACGTTGGCAAAAGCGATTGTGAGTATAATTATAATAGCTCCACCAATCCAGATGAGCTGCCGGCCAGCTACAGAGGAAAATGTAAACTGAAACGTCTGATTTACTTCTGATGTTGCAGAATAAATACTGATTAGACCAATTAGCACCAACAGCACATAGAGCCATACAGCTATCGTATCCAAGACCGGATTTTCTTCTCTGCTTGAATAGGTTCTGCTCATGATTTAATAAACCGTGGATGTTTTAATACGATCCAGCATGTCCGGACGCTGTGGCTCTTTGCCCCTGTTAAGATAGTTTTCAATCATTAAATTAGCAATTGGTGCTGCCCAGGTTGCGCCGTACCCACCATTTTCAACAATCACTGCTATGGCAATTTTTGGTTTGTCTCTTGGCGCAAAGGCAATATAGAGTGAGTGGTCTTCTCCATGCGGGTTTTGGGCAGTTCCAGTCTTTGCGCATATGACAATATCATTAATTCCGGTTCCAAAGGCGGTTCCACCTGGTTTTGTCACCATTTCCATTCCGTCAATAATCCAGTCGTAATATAACTCTCCTACAGATGCGAAATGTTTCTTTTTATATTCATCAGGCAGGTATTTATTCGAACCAATGCCTTTTACAAGATGGGGCGTTATAAACCAACCCTTATTGGCGATGGTAGCAGCACAGTTTGCCATTTGTATAGGAGTTAGCAGAATTTCCCCCTGTCCGATTGCAAGCGAAATGATCATACTGCTTTTCCAGTTTTTTCCGTGTCGTTTATCAAGCTGTTTTATGCTGGGAACATTTCCTTTGTTTTCACCGGGAAGGTCTACTCCCAGCTTATTTCCTAATCCAAAACTATGAAGGTGTTTTTCTAAAGCAGCATAGCCCGATTTAACATTCTGATATTTTGGATTATCAATGATATCGCGGAAAACCTGACAATAATAAGCATTGCATGAAATGCCTATACTGCCTTTCAAATCAGTTGGTGAACCATGGGGGTGACATCCAACAGTCAAACTACCAAGATGATAACCTCCGCTACATCCATGTAAGGTAGCTTGTTTTAATACGCCTTCCTGACAACCGATTAACGCCATCACTGTTTTAAATGTGGATCCTGGCGGATAAACCCCTTTAATTGCTCTGTTGTATAATGGTTTTTTAGGGTCTATTAATAGTTGACGGAAAGATTTAGCACGCGATTCTCCAACCAACAAGTTAGGATCATAGTCCGGTTTATTAATCAGTGCGAGTATTTCACCAGTAGACGGTTCAATGGCAATAACACTTCCTCTTTTGTTTGCCAGTAAGCTTTCGCCAAATTCCTGCAGATCAAAATCAATACTGCTGTAAAAATCCGGACCTGCCTGTGCGGGTGAATTGAATTCGTTGTCCTTGGCTTCACCACGTTCTGTGTAGGTTCTGTCTTGCCAAACGGTCTTCACGCCTTTTACACCTCTTATATAAGCTTCATATGTATTTTCTATTCCTGTTACCCCCACAAGGTCGCCGGGTCTGTAATACGGATCTTTTGCCAGTAATTTTTTACTGGCCTCACCAAGATATCCTAATATATGTGCTCCTCCTTTTACCGCGTATAGTCGGTCTGTTTTGGGTTCAACTGAAAATCCCGGAAAACGGTAGAGGTTTTCCTGTACGGCACTGTATTGATCTTTACTTAGATTACTCATGAAAACTGCCGATCCATTAAAAACATTGTTTTTTTGTCTCTTTTTGGAGTTCTCTTTGGCTGTCTGCATGAATTTATGGTATTCAGTACCGGTGATGCCCATTATTTCACAGAATGCAGCAGTGTCAATATCTTTGGTTTTAGATGGAAAAACCACCAAATCGTATATGGCAATATTGTGTACTAAAAGCTTGCCATTACGGTCATATATTATACTTCGGTCAGGATAAATTGGTATTTTATTAAGTGCATTGTTAATTGCTTTTTGCTCATATTGGTTATCAATTATCTGCAGCTGAAAAATTTTTACAAGGTAAACAATTGCTACCAGACTTAAGAGTCCAACATATACAAATTTTCTGTTGCGATGCAAATCCATATTATCTGATACCGGCAATTATTTTGTATAAAAGTATCAATAGAAATGATCCAACACTGCTAACAATGGAAACCAATAGTACCGGGAAAAATGAGTAAATAGAGGAAAAGTCCAGGGTGAAATAAATCCAGTGATGCAAAAATGTCAGAAAAAACAGGTACAAGGCATAGAACCTGAAATTTTTATAAACAGGAGTCAGATAACGAAACCCTTGTAATTGAATGGCATCGGTATCAAGAATTTTTGTGTCAACTATTATTCGTGTAAAAGCAAGGGTTGAACAAGCTGCAGCATGCAAGCCGCCGCTATTATTAAGGGCATCAAGAAATAAACCCGAAAAAAAAGCTGTAAGCAATATTAAATATCGATTGTATGTAAAGGGCAAAAGAAAAACAAATAACACGTAAGGCATGGGTTTTAACCAAGTACCAAAATTTATTTCCTGTATGAGGAAAAACTGAAATAATATAAGAAGGACTGCCCCAAAAAGATACCTTAAAAGATCAATTGCCACGTTTTGCCCTCCTGTTTAGTGTGTCTATCTGAGAAGAATGACGGTAATTTACTACATATACATGGCTGAGTTTACGAAAATCAGTAGATAATTTAACGTCAATATCGTAAAAGCTACTTCCACCGGACTGTTTTACATTGAGTATTTTACCAATAGGAACTCCTGACGGAAACTTCACTGAATAGTTGCTAGTCACTACTTCCATACCCGTTGCAATTTTTTCAAACCTACTAACTCCATTTAATTGTATTACTGTGGGGTCTTTTCCATTCCAACTGACTGACCCATCTCTGAAATTGGCCGCAGGTATCATGGGGGTGGCTTTAAATTGTGAGTTTATGACAGACAAAACCAATGAAAAATCTGGTGAAACATCGATTACAATTCCTGCAATGCCGGATGGACTCAAAACAGCCATGTCTTTCTTAACGCCCTGGTTACTGCCTTTATCAATGGTGATGAAGTTGTTTTGAAGGTGAGTAGTGAACTGCACGACATTGGCAGTCAGGTAGGAGTATTTTTTATTTCCTGAAGAATCTTTTGCAATAAATTGCTGAGTGTCAGAAAACTTCCTGTTTTCGTTTGAAGATTCCTTTAGTTTATTATTTTCTTCTAAAAGCGCTTTGTTTACATCGGCCAATTTAAAATAGTCTGTGATATCGGTTTTTATTCGAGACATACCATTAAAAAAGGCACTGCTTGTATTAAAGTAATAACTTTGCTGGTATATATTAAATCTGACTACCTGGCCTGTACTAAAAATCATTAACAGCAGGTAGACTATCAGAAACAGGTTTTTCCTTATAAATCTGATCAGAAAAACCATTTTTCACTAATTAGGCTGTCATCAAGAATTTGAATTTTCCGATGTTTCTCAGGGCAATGCCTGTGCCACGCACAACAGCTCTCAAAGGGTCTTCAGCAATAGAAACCCGCAATTTTGTTTTGGCACCTATGCGCTTATCCAAGCCTCTAAGCAAGGCTCCTCCGCCAGTTAGCCAAATACCATTGGTTAAAATATCTGCACTAAGTTCGGGAGGCGATTGTTCAAGCGCCCTAAGAATGGCCTCTTCAATCTTCATTACACTTTTGTCCAATGATCTGGCTACCTCAGAATAACTTACCATGATCTGTTTAGGTATGCCGGTCATAAGATCTCTGCCAAATACAGGGTAATCCTCAGGAGGGTTATCAAGCTCCTGCAATGCGCTTCCAATATGGATTTTGATTTTTTCAGCGGTTCGCTCACCGATTAAAAGATTATGTTCCCTGCGCATGAATTCAACAATATCCAGGTTAAATTCATCACCTGCTACCCGAATACTTTCGTCGCAAACAATACCGCCAAGGGCAATGATAGCGATTTCGGTGGTACCACCACCAATATCAATTATCATGTTGCCTTGTGGCTGAACTACATCTATACCTATACCTACGGCAGCTGCCATGGGTTCATGAATTAAATATACTTCCTTGGCTCCAGATCTTTCTGCACTGTCTTTAACAGCTCTTTTTTCTACTTCTGTGATACCTGAAGGTATGCAGATAACCATTTTCAACTGAGGAGAAATCCACTTTTGTTTTTGGTTAATCATCTTAATCATGCCTCTAATCATATGTTCTGCGGCCTGAAAATCTGCGATTACACCATCTTTAAGCGGGCGAATAGTTTTAATGCCTTCGTTTTCCTTTCCGAACATCTGCATGGCCTCTTTACCAATGGCAATGACATTGCCGGTGGCTTTTTCCAAGGCTATTATGGATGGTTCATCTACCACCACTTTATCTTTGTGTATTATTAGCGTGTTGGCCGTTCCGAGGTCAATAGCGAGTTCCTGTGTCAGAAAACTGAATAAGCCCATTTTTTAGTTTGGATATCAGTCTGCAAAATAAACATAAAACTTGCTACTTTCTCGTATTTTGAGATAAAAAATTTAGCTGCAATTCTTTGGGAAAGCCATCTTAAAAATCAAGTCCCATACTCAGATAGTGCATGGATCTTTCCCAGCGGCCTTCCTGCAAACCGCGGGCTCTGTCATACTTTACAAAATATCCAAGTATTCTTGACCTTACACCATATCCAACTCCCAAAAGCCAAGGGTTTCTGCGCGAAGTGATTGACATCGTATAGTTGGGTGTGCTGAGGTATTTTGTATTGTATGAATTTTCATTGTCAGCAGGCGATTTTCCTGTAAAGGCACAACCAGCGTCTGCAAAAGCTGTTAAAGTAAAGTGCTTGAGAAATTCAGATGCAAGTGGGCGTTTGTATAACATTTTCATTACGGGTAAACGCAGCTCGGAATTACTAACCACATAGCTATGTCCCATTCTGGCTCCTCTGTAAAATCCGCGCAGGTTACAAACCCAGGTTTGAAACAGAATTCCGTCGGGATTGAGGAAAACCGGTTTGTCAGGTAGTTGGTTTTTTTGAATCCAGTTTTCTACACCACCCAGATAAAAACCATTTTTATGTCTACCTAAATTATAAGCACCTGCTATTCTTTGAGCAAAGGTAATACTCCGCCAAACCGGAATATAGAACCTCATGTCAGATTCTGACCAAATTAAAGCATCTTTATTTGAAGGCGAAAGATAACTGTTTAGGCCAAACTTAATCTTATTTCCGTCAATTTGATTGAGACCTGAACTCACACTGTTGTCAAATAAAATTTCAAGTTTGTTGGTCCAATAGTTTTTTATAAAATCATTAATTTCAAGAGTCTGTTTTTCAGTGATTTTTGTGATGATGGTCTCCTGTCGCCAGCCCGTTGTGTATGAGTATCTGAGGCGTTCATCGGTCGGCAGCATAATCTTGTATTCAATCAATTGAGTTGCATATTGCTGATACAGATTTGGAACATTATCAAATTTTCTTATTCTTCTGAAATAGCTTAATTCATGGTCCATTAATCCTGCAAAATAGCCTGTTTTAAAATGAAAATCCGTGTAGGCTAGATCCAAACTGCTTCTTGCACCGGCTTCAATGTTTATATTTCGCTGCAAATCTGAAAGTGAAATTCTTAAATAGGGCATCAGCCAGGGGTTTCTCATTACCATCATAGGAACATTGTTATCGTATAGATACGTCCCAATGTTTTTGTTGTCCAGCTGTGTAACAATAAAGTCAGGTAAAATAGGATTGAGATTAGTACTTGGTTTTGGGATAGGCTTTTTTACTTCATCAACTTGAATACCTGCACTGTAATCAACTTCGGGAAAACCTGTCTGATATCTGTAAGCCCTGCCATTATTGCCTACTGCCTTTTGCAATGTGTCTGGATTAGACGTTCTTATGGAATTATCCAATCTTTTATCCAGTCGGAAAATAATCGACTTATCTTTCCATTTAACTGTATATTCGACTGCCGGTACCTCTGTAATCTCGTTTAATGGGTTTTCATTTACACTACCTGTGAAAATGGTATTTCGGTTATTTATTTTCACCAGTTCTACAAACATACTTCTATCGCCTGAAATAGCCTGACAAGCAACGGATCTCGCATAATTGGTGAGTCCTTGGGGAGGCAAGTACCGGTTGATGTTTGTAAACCATGCATTTTGCAAACCATTTAAATCAGATAAAAATCCCAGCATACTATCATTTAACAGGATGGGAGAACGAATGGATTGCGGTCTGTCAAATTGCGTCAGCCTTGTAACCTTGTCCTCATTTTTTTTGTACAGGTTCTGGATATTATCAGACGAACTTGCTGTGTAAATTAAATCTTTATTTTTCAGGTAAAGCAAATTGTTCTCATGCAATGAGTCATGGGTGATTTGCACAAAATCGCCTCCTGAGAGTGATACGCTGTAAACATCAGCAATGCCGTCTTTCACGCCGGAAAAGACTATATTTTGCTGTGAAGGAAGTAAGGCAAAATCATTTACTGCTAAAAAACCATTGAAGGAAAGTTTTGAAAGTATTTTACCATGTAGATTATAGGTTATAAGCGCGTAATTTCCTTTTTCAAATGTCAGCACATACAACCTATTATCTTTCCATTTTACCTTTGGAATACTGTTATCAACTATTTGGTTGAGAACCTTTAGTCCACCATTATATATCTTTTTAACCCGGTTAGTTTCTAAAAAACACAACCAAACAGAAAATTTCCCGTGATCTTGGGTTACAAGCGACAAAACCTTGCCATTTTCATTTAAATCCATGCCCGAAATATCCAGTCTGTTGATTTTTGCTGGAATTTGCGCTTTGCCTTTGGGCAGCACCATGCGGGTTTTACTTTCAAATTCCCTTATATACTTACCTTTCCATTCTGCCAAAAAATCAGTCAACTGATTTTTTGTATAGTAGGAAATTCCTGCTTCTGCCGAATGGGTATAGCGAGCAATAAACATAATGCCCGATACTACATCAATTCCATATTTTTCAATTATATACCTCCAGATACTTCGTCCCAGCAAAACTTGCTGATCGCGATTTAATTCATTAAAATTTTTAAAATTACCAGCTTCAAACCCATCGCGAATTGCCGTTTCCTGTTCAGCCCCCCAGCCGTCGGCTATCAGGGTGCTTAGACCTTCGGTAAACCAGTAGGGCAGAGCAGGGCTTTTAAGTCGTGCAAACCTATCCTGTAAGGTTCCTCCGAATACCATTTCACGTATCATAAAATCGCTGAGTCCTTTAAGAATCTGTGTAGAAAAAACAGCGTAATCTCCATTAAAATAAATGGGCAATGCCTCCGCAGGAATAAAGGTAATCCCACCGGAATGCCATTGTGGATTAACATATCCGATGTTGTTTTGCTTATAGTCGCTTAAGCTCCCGTAAACCATAAACTGGGGCCTGTTAGACGGTTTGTATCCTAGTAAATTTTCCAACTTAGGTAAATATGCTGAAATCTTTTTTTCTGCAAATCCAACAACTTTTTTAAGTTGTGTGTCATTGTAAAGCAAATCCGCATTTTCACCCTCAAAAGCCAGCCAGTGAAACTTTTTGAACTGCACACGGTTTTGTCCGAATTCTGTGTAAATTCCTTGTGCCTTGCAAAACAAACAGCATGAAAACAAGTACCAACCGAATACTGTGCGCAATAAACTCATCAGCATTGCAATTTACAAAAGAAATCCATCATGTATAAACTAATTTTGCCGTATGAAGCATGATAGCATAACCGGTTTGTCAGGAGAATTTATAGATTTGGAAAACAGATACGGCGTTCACAATTATCATCCACTACCGGTAGTGCTTGCAAAGGGGGAAGGTGTTTGGTTATGGGATGTTAAAGGTAAAAAATATCTAGATTTTTTATCTGCATACTCTGCTGTAAATCAAGGTCATGCGCATCCTGAAATCTTGGAGGCACTGTGCAAACAGGCTGGAAAATTAACACTAACAAGCAGGGCTTTTCACAATGATCAGCTTGGGCCTTATGAAAAATTCATGACAGAAACTTTTGGCTATGATCGCATACTGCCAATGAATACAGGTGTGGAGGCTTCCGAATCGGCTGTAAAACTGTCAAGAAAGTGGGGTTATGAGGTTAAAGGCGTATCTGAGAATAAAGCCAATATAGTTTTTGCCGCCGGTAATTTTTGGGGAAGAAGTATTGCAGCAGTTTCGTCGAGTACAGATAAAAACAGCAGAAATAATTTTGGTCCGTTTGTGCCGGGATTTGATATCATACCTTACAATGATTTAAACGCACTGGAAGAAATTTGCAGTAATAACAATACGGTAGCATTCATGGTAGAGCCAATACAGGGTGAGGCCGGAGTAATTATCCCTGATAATGGCTATCTTAAAGGTGTTAGGGATATATGCACACGACACAATGTTCTATTTATTGCCGATGAAGTGCAAACAGGCCTGGGGAGAACCGGTACGATGACTTGTTGCGAGCAGGAAGGTGTAAAGCCCGATCTGCTTGTTTTAGGAAAAGCCTTGGGGGGAGGTGTTTATCCGGTCAGTGCTGTGTTGGGGAGAAATGATGTAATGGAATTGCTCAAGCCGGGGCAACATGGCAGTACTTTTGGCGGAAACCCACTCGCATGTGCGGTGGCTATGGCATCAGTCAGGGTTCTGCAGAATGAAGATTTATGCCGCAATGCTAGAGAAATGGGGCAGATATTTAGGATGGAATTGCAAAATTTGGAAAGTCCTGTAGTTAAAACGGTCAGGGGCGCAGGTTTGCTAAATGCCATTGAAATTAGGCCTTATGGAAAAAACAGAACAGCCTGGGATGTTTGTATATCAATGCTGAAGAAAGGTTTGTTGGCAAAACAGACCCATCAGCACATTATAAGGTTTGCTCCGCCGCTTATTATTAACAAAAAACAAATACTGGATGCTTGCGATATCATCAAATCAGTGATATTGGAAGAAGAAAAACACAATATTTGAATTTTTATTGATAAAATGTGGGATAATTGCGAAGGAAATTCATTTGAAAGATACCTCAAAAGCCATATTTTCGCACAAAAATCATGATGAAAAACCATTGTGTTCTTGCTGTAATCCTTTTGGGATTGATGTATTCATCAACAGCTTGGTCTCAGACCACAAACCCTAGACCTGCTCAGCCCCGGCCAGCTGCTAACAAGCCCAAACCACCGAAGGAAATTGCTCCTGCTGTGCAGATTTACTTCGATTTCAATAAATCGACTCTAAAAAAAGCAGAGATTGAAAAATTGGAGAAGCTGCTGGAAGATTTGAAGTCAAAGAGTGAATATAAAATGATGCTGACCGGTCATACAGATAGCACCGGAAACGACGATTACAACATGCAGCTATCTCAGCGCCGTGTGGATGAGGTTTACGACTGGCTAATGGAAAGAGATATTGACACTTCAGTTGTTGGTCGTGTTTATTTCGGTCGCTCAAAACCCCGTGAAAAAAATGAGGGTGATGAGGAGAAAAAAGCCAAAAATCGCCGTGTTGAAATCACAATTATTGAGAAGCCGGCACCACCACCGCCACCACCGCCACCACCACCCAAAGATACTTGTGTGAAAGACACAACTGTGTTTATTGGGCAAGGTGTCTCTATTACTTTAAATCGCTGTGATTATTTCCGCATGTGCAGAAATAGCAATGCCTGCGTTTCTATAGATCGTAAGTCTGACCTTGAAGAGATTTTCGAAAGTGGTACTCCGCTGAAAACGCAGAAAGGCGATGGATTTAACTGGGCAGGAATTTACAATATTAAAATGGCAGGCGATACATGTCTTAAAAAACCTGCAAGCTTTTCAGTGAGTCTTGATCTTGAAACATATAAAAAAGCCAAACTAAGCGTTTACAAGCCTAAAGGTGAAGATTATTTGGAACAGGATAAATCGGTGCGTGTTAATATGGCAAAAACCAAAGACAATATTAAAGTGACTCTTCCGCTCAAATGTCCCGGTCAAATCAATCTTTGTGGTGTTACCGGTAAAAGCAAAGTCGCAGCCTTCAAGGATAAAAGCTCTAAAATCAAAGATATTTATGTGGTAACTTATGAACCGCCTACCATAATCCCTGCTACCAAAAAAGGAAGCAAATGGTATGTGAATTATGGTAACATACAGGATGGTAAGTTATTCTTGGTACTTAATGATGGTGAAACAGTGGTTAAAGATGTTGATCTTAATGGTATACGCAAAACCAAAACCCAAGGCGTACTGAGGAAAAAATATAAAATCAAGGCCAAACATATCAAGCGCTAATCCGATTTATTAGGTGTCGTTTGGAATTGTAGTATGGAACCGTTAACCCAGAGAAGTAAGCAGGTTGTCAATAAAAAGATGACCTTCATGGAAAGGATTTATTTGCCTGCTATTCTGCATGGTATGTGGATTACTTTCAGCCATTTTTTCAAAAAAAAAGCTACTGTAAGTTATCCCGATGTACTAAGGCCAATTGCCCCTGTATACAGAGGACAGCATGTTTTGAAGCGGGATGAAGAAGGTAAAGAAAGGTGCACGGCCTGCGGTTTATGTGCTGTAGCCTGCCCCGCAGAAGCCATTACTATGATTGCAGCAGAAGCTAAGCCGGAAGAATCACATTTGTACAGAGAAGAAAAATATGCAGCTACCTACGAAATCAATATGCTACGCTGCATTTTCTGTGGCTTGTGTGAGGAAGCTTGTCCCAAAGAGGCAATATTTCTTACCGACCGAATTGTAGACGCTGAATATAACAGAGGCAGTTTTATATATGGGAAAGACAAATTGGTAGAGCCTGTGGACGATAGAGTCGACGTATCAAAAAGACAAGTGTGGACATATCAAAATCAGTAACATGCTATTATCATTATTAGGACTTCCCCCGGCGTTTCTTATTCTTTCTTTTATTACCATTCTTTGTGCTTTGTATGTCGTAACCAATAACAATCCGGTTTACAGTGTGCTGGCGCTTATTCTAACATTTTTTAGTATTTCTGCACATTACATTTTGTTAAATGCACAATTTTTGGCCGTGGTCAATCTTATTGTTTATGCGGGTGCGATTATGGTGCTTTTTCTTTTTGTACTTATGCTTCTTAACCTAAACAAAGAGAATGAACCATTAATAAAAACGGGATGGTACGTAGCAGCTGCTATTTCTGCTGGATTACTTCTGGTTATTCTTGCTGCTGCATTACACCGCTCTTCAGAGAGTATCATGCAAAATCCTTCCCAAGACATTGGGTTGGTCAAAAATCTAGGGAAGGTGTTATTCACAGATTATCTTGTCCCCTTTGAATTATCCGGTATATTGTTCCTTGCAGCTATGGTAGGTGCAGTGCTGCTTGGGAAAAAACAAAGCGCCGAAGAAATCAGTACTTCAGAAACATCAGAAAAATGAACCCCGATTCTATTTTTAACGCATTAGATATCAGTCATTACATTTACCTCAGCAGTGTGCTGTTTTGTATTGGTTTATTTGGTGTTTTGACACGCAGAAATGCCATTGTGCTGCTTATGTGCATTGAATTGATGCTAAATGCTGTAAACCTGCTGTTTGTGGCATTTTCATCTTACATGGGAGACACCGCAGGCCAGCAGTTTGTTTTTTTTATTATGGTAGTGGCTGCTGCAGAAGCCGCTGTGGGTCTTGCTATTATAGTGATGATATACAGAAATACCAGAAGCACGGATGTAGGGTTGTTTGTTAAACTGAAAGGCTGATGAATATTCTCCTTATCATTTTACTTTCTCCCTTTTTTGGATTCCTGTTTTCAGGATTGGCAGGGAAGTACTTATCAGAAAAATTAACCGGCTGGATTTCCTCCCTAAGCTTACTCGTATCCTTTATTATTTCACTTCAGGTATTCATGGGACTTGGTTCAGGTGCGGCTGCATTTGAATCAACAGGATTTACTTTTTTGGCCGTGGGAGATGTGTTTGTTGATTTCGCCATTCAGGCAGATCGTTTAACCTCTATAATGATGTTGGTTATCACGGGTATCGGCTTTCTTATACATGTTTATTCTATTGCCTACATGCATGGAGATGCAGGTTTCTATAAGTTTTTTGCTTATCTGAATCTCTTTGTTTTCAATATGCTGGTACTGGTTATGGGAAGCAACTTCCTAATGCTGTTTTTTGGCTGGGAAGGTGTGGGACTTTGTTCATACTTGCTTATTGGTTTCTGGTACCGCAATGCTGAATACGGAAAAGCGGCACGCAAAGCATTTATCATGAACAGGATTGGTGATCTTGGCTTGCTGGTCGGATTATTTCTCGTTATTGCAAATTGCAAATCCCTCAGCTATAGTGATGTTTTTACGGCTGCGAAATCCGGTGCATTGTCCACCGAGCTGGTTACTGCTATTTGTATATCATTCTTTATTGGTGCTATGGGCAAAAGTGCCCAGATTCCACTATACACATGGCTTCCGGATGCGATGGCCGGACCTACGCCGGTTTCAGCACTCATCCACGCAGCTACTATGGTTACCGCAGGTGTCTACCTGGTAGTTCGTTGTAATGTTTTATTCGAAATGGCTCCGGCAGCGCAACAGCTCATCCTTTGGGTGGGCCTGGCAACAAGTATTTTGGCTGCACTGATTGGGCTCAAGCAAAATGACATCAAAAAAGTGCTTGCCTACAGTACGGTAAGCCAATTGGGTCTAATGTTCATTGCACTGGGTGTGGGTGCATACTCAGCAGCTATGTTCCATTTGGTAACGCATGCTTTCTTCAAGGCTTTGCTGTTTCTGGGTTCGGGCAGTGTGATACACGGAATGGGAGGTGAACAGGATATTCGTAAAATGGGTGGATTAAAATCTCACATGCCCATTACTCATTACACTTTCCTCATCGGAACGCTGGCAATTAGCGGAATGCCTCTTTTAAGCGGTTTCTTCAGCAAAGACGAAATTTTGGCCATGGTGTTTGCTGAGCAGCCTGTGGTTTGGTTTCTGGCAGTTTGCAGTGCTTTGATTACCGGAATTTACATGTTCAGGGTTTTTATGGTGACTTTCCTGGGTGATTTCAGAGGAACCGAAGACCAGAAACATCATTTGCATGAATCCCCGGTGCTCATTACCATGCCATTGCTGGCGCTTGCAGTGCTGAGTTTGGCGGGTGGGTTATTGAACCTGCCTGAACTTTTCACCCATGAACATTCACAATGGTTAAAAACCTGGCTGGCACCTGTTTTAGGTACTTCTCAAGAAGGATTACACCATCCATCACATCAAACCGAATGGATTTTAATGGGAATAGCGGTGAGTGCTTTTGTTATAGCTTGGTTATTTACCAGAAATAAATACATCGCAAAATCATCGGTACCGGAATCAGACGAAGACATTCAGGGACTTGCAAAATGGCCTGCAGGCAAATTCTTTGTGGATGAATTGTATGATGGAGTATTTGTGAAAAGTATAGAAAAGGCAGGAAACGCAATGATCAATGCAGATAGTGGAGTTTTTTCTGCAGTCATGGATTGGGTCAGCGCCGGAATATCTTGGATTTCCGGTTTGTTTGGTAGAATTCAAAACGGCAGGATTCAATATTACCTGCTGTATATGGTAGTCGGCATTATACTGATGTTGGTCATTAATATTTTTAGATAATCATGGAACTTATCTTAATCCCCATAATAACGGCTTTAATATCGGCATGGGCAGGCAAGTGGTCCAGGCGGGCAGCCTTATTGGGTTCTCTGATTACAGGTTTATTTATACTGTATTTCTTTCAGAATTTCAATCCGGCCGGTGGCCTTCAGTGGCAGTGGGATAAAGCCTGGTTTTCTTCTGCTATTCATTTTCATACCGGCATCGATGGTATCAGTATGATTATGCTGATTTTAACCAATGTTTTAACTCCTGTAATACTTTTATCCGCTTTCAATAAAAAAGAAGATACACCGCTGTTGTTTGCTTTAATCGTTGGCATGCAGGGCGCCTTGAATGGTGTTTTTGTAGCCAGAGACGGACTGATGTTCTACATTTTTTGGGAACTGGCACTAATCCCTGTTTACTTCATTGCCGGTTTATGGGGAGAAGGTAATCGATTTAAAACAACCCTCAGATTCTTTATTTGTACCTTCATTGGAAGTCTTGCCATGCTGGCTTCGCTGATATATCTGTTCAGCAAAACTCCGGATGCATCGTCTTTTTCTTATGAAGCGTTGGTTGCAGTAAAGCTTAGTGCAAATGAGGCCCTTTGGGTTGGATTAGGACTGCTGCTGGCCTTCGCAGTAAAAATCCCACTTATGCCATTGCATGGCTGGCAACCTTCAACCTACACAGAGGCACCTGCCGCAGGAACAATGCTGCTCTCAGGTATTATGCTAAAAATGGGGCTTTATGGCTTGCTGCGGTGGTTTATGCCGATGGTGCCGGAAGCGTTACCAACCTTTGTTCCTGTAATTGTTGCTGCAGGTATCACGGGTGTCATCTTTGCTGCTCTAATTGCAATCAGGCAAAACGACATGAAACGCATAGTGGCGTATTCTTCATTATCACACGTTGGCCTTATTGCGGCAGGCATTGCTGTAGCTGGCGAAACAGGTATTCAAGGCGGTTTGCTGCAGATGTTCAGTCATGGTGTTAATGCTGTCGGGCTTTTCCTGGCCATTGATATTATAGAAAGACGAAATAACACTCGTTTGCTAGATTCGCTGGGCGGCATGGCCGGACAATCCAGGGCTTTCGCTGTGTTTTTTCTGATTATAGTGCTGGGTGCAACAGCGGTTCCTTTTACCAATGGATTTCCCGGAGAGCTGTTATTGCTTAAGTCAGTGTTTGGTTTTCATCCATTTTGGGGTATACTAGCCGGAATAACGGTGATTCTTTGTGCTGTTTATATGCTCAGAATGTATCAGTTTTCCATGTTTGGAGAACCTAAAGGCACTTCATTTCCTGCACTTCAATGGCATGAGTGGACTGCACTTTCAGTTATTTTAATCATGATATTATTCTTTGGATTGTTCCCTCAAAAAATGCTGGATATCAGCGCTCCTGAAGTAAAAAATCTCTTATTGCTGATTAAAAATACCGGGGAGGCAATGTCATGACATCATTATTAATTCTGTTTCTGGGTGCCATACTGGTATTGTATTTCGGCATCCACAAGCCTGAAAAAAAATCTTTAGGTATAACTGTATTGCTGCTTATTTCGGCACTTTCCTTTTTGGTAAAGGATTGGTTTGCATTTATCAGTAAGAATTTACCTGCGTGGCAAATCAAGCTGGTGCCTGCAAATATGCTTATTTGGGACTCTACAGCCATAGCCTTTTCAATTGTTATTGTTCTAAGCCTGTTGCTTGTAATTGGCTTGTTCTCCAGAAACAATAATATGGGTGCAGATCTATTGGGTCTTATGCTTTTCAGTGTTTGTGGCGGAATGCTTATGACGTCATTTAGCAACCTGATTATGCTGTTTCTTGGTATTGAATGTCTGTCAATTCCGCTGTACGTACTTGCAGGAAGTAAAAAATCCGACCTGGCATCCAACGAATCTGCCGTTAAATACTTCCTGATGGGTGCATTTAGTACTGCCATCTTCCTGATGGGCTGCGCCTTTATTTATGGTGGATCAGGCAGTATTGAACTGGAAAGCATCAGCCGTTCATTGGCAATGCTAGGACATATTGGTGTTAAAAGCAATCTCATTTTTGCAGGTATCATTCTGCTGATGGCTGGTATGCTGTTTAAAGTTTCTGCATTTCCATTCCATTTTTGGAGCCCTGATGTGTATGACGGTAGCCCAAACAGAACAACGGTATTCATGGCTACTGTGGTAAAAATAGCCGCCTTTGCCGCATTTTTCCGTTTATTCAATTACGCCTTGTCGGATGTGAAGAACTGGTGGGGGATGACCTTGGCTATTTCAGCCGCAGCCACCATCCTTTTTGGAAATATTGCGGCAATTAGGCAAACTTCCTTTAAGCGCACACTGGCCTACTCCAGCGTGGCACATGCTGGCTACATGCTCATGGCTATACTTGCCGTTCCTGTAGATGGTTTTTGGGCCTTGTTGGTCTATTTGCTGGCTTATGCAAGCAGTGCGGTTATTGTCTTCTACATTCTTGACAGAACATCGGACGGCAAGCCTGACTTTTCCTTCGATAATTTCAATGGCCTGGGTAAAAATAATAAATGGCTTTCCTTGCTGCTTATAGTTTCCTTGTTTTCCATGGCAGGTATTCCGCTTACAGCAGGTTTTGCGGGTAAATACGGTTTGTTTAGCGGTATTATTGCCTCTTACCCATGGCTTTTAGTAATTGCTCTGGCGGGATCCGCCATCAGTATTGCCTACTACTTTAGGGTTTTCAAAAATGCATTTTTCTCCAACCAAGGTGCAGGATTTAAACAGGAAATTGGATTAACAGAAATAATATTCCTTTTTCTTGCACTGATGCTTACCCTACTGGTGGGGTGCTGGCCGGCTGTGATTACTTCACTGCAGATAATTCCGGCTTAAAAAGTCAGTCCGATTCGGTAAACAATGGATCCCAGTGGCTGGGTAGAGGCATATTCCGTGTTTGATGCATAGCCAATTAAAAACCACGATCTCATTCCTGAACTTTGAGCCATTCCTAAACCCAATATGGGTGATGTTACCCATTTTCTTTCGCTGGAAGATAAAGGACCTGTGCCCGGGAGTAAAGCATTTACAGCCCTCATCTCGGCGTGTAAAAAAGCAACTTCCCCTAAATTAAGGCGCAAAAATCCATGTCCACCGTATGTGAAGCCACTGTTTCCCTGTCCGTTTCCGGCATAAAAAGCACCATTAACGCCTGCACCCAGCATCAATGGTTTGGCGATTTTAAAGCCCGCAAATGGAGAAATTTCGCCAAAAATGAATCCATTGCTCAAGGAAAACATGAATTCTGTTCCTTTAATCAAATTGTCAGCTCCCGGTGCTTTGAAAAACGGTGGTTTGTTTACCGAGGTTGTGTCAAAAGATTGACGCGGAGCATCATCTTCATACTGTGCCTGGCTATAACCGACAGCAAAAACCGTGAAAATCAATAACAAAGCTTTTTTGCACATAAGATTAAGATACTTGATTACCCGCAATTATAGCACTAAAATTGTACCACGATTCAGTGAGTATGTCTAAAATACATAATTTTTCTGCAGGACCATCCATATTAGCGCCTGTAGCATTTGAAAAAAGCATAGAAGCCATCAGAAATTTCGCCGGAACCGGTCTGAGCATTTTAGAAATCAGCCACCGCACCAAAGAGTTTGAAGCGGTGATGGAGGAAACCCGTCAATTGGTTAAGTCCCTGATGTCGGTTCCTGATGGTTACGACATCCTCTTTTTGCAAGGTGGAGCATCAACCCAGTTTTTTCAGATTCCGCATAATTTTCTAAGAACATCAGCAGCATACCTGAAAACCGGTGTATGGGCAGCTGGTGCTATTAAAGAGGCTAAATTATATGGTGAGGTCAATGTGGTTGCCAGCAGCGAAGAAGACAATTACAACTACATTCCTAAAAACTACAATATTCCTGCAACTGCTGACTATTTCCATTGCACCAGCAACAATACCATCTATGGAACGCAAATGCAGGATTTTCCGGATAACCCTGTTCCCATGATTTGTGATATGAGCTCCGATATATTCAGCAGGCCTGTAAACACCGCATCTTTTGATTTGATATATGCCGGGGCACAGAAAAATATGGGGCCTGCAGGTGTTACGTTGGTTATCGTTAAAAAATCCATGTATGAAAGGCGTCCGGAAGGCAGAGCCATTCCATCTATGCTGGATTATAAACTGCACGGCGAGAAGGAAAGTATGTATAATACGCCGCCTGTATTTCCTATACTCGTCAGCAAATTCAACCTGGAGTGGGTGAAAGAAAATGGTGGCTGTGAAGGTATGCAGGCTCGCAATGAGGCCAAAGCCAAGCTGCTTTACGATGCCATAGACAACAGTCCTTATTTCAAAGGAACAGTAAACAAGGAAGACAGAAGTCGCATGAATGTGTGCTTTGTTTTTAATGAACCTACTCCGGATCTCGAACAAAAATTCAATGCTGCCTGCAAAGAAGCGGGTATCAGCGGCATAAAAGGGCACCGCAGCGTGGGTGGCTACAGAGCCAGTTTATACAATGCACTTCCTTTGGATAGCGTGAAGGCTTTGGTTAATGTAATGGAGACATTTGCGTGATGAAGATATTAGCCAACGATGGAATTGATGCTGCAGGTAAAGCCTTGCTGGAAAAGGCCGGCTTCAGCATAGATACGCAGAAAATACCTCAAGCAGAGCTTGCTGCCGGAATTAAAAATTATGACATTATAATTGTGCGCAGCGCTACCAAGGTTACTGCGGATATTATGGATGCCGGGCAACTGAAATTGATTGCAAGGGCAGGTGTAGGATTGGATAATATAGACATAAAACATGCGGGTTTGAAACACATTCCTGTAGTAAATACCCCAAACGCCAGCAGTCGTTCTGTGGCAGAATTGGTTTTTGCCCACATCTTTTCTTGCTATCGATACCTGTATCATACCAATAGAGAAATGCCATCTAACGGGATCAAAGATTTTAATGAACTGAAAAAATTGGCAGGAAAGGGATTTGAAGTACAGGATAAAAAAATCGGTATAATTGGTTTTGGCAGAATAGGACAGGAGGTAGCCAGAATGGCCATTGGGCTGGGTATGGAAGTGCTTGCCAACGATTATAAAAAACGGGATGTTGAATTGACGTTATCGTTTCATCGTAAATATGCGTTTAATAATTTCAAGGTTGTTCTGCCAGGTATGAGCTTGGAAGATGTATTGAAGAATAGCGACATTATTACATTGCATACACCAGGTAGCGAAGAGGTGATTGGTGAAAAAGAGCTATCGCAAACGAAAGACGGCTCTATGCTTATCAACTGTGCCAGAGGTGGCGTGGTAAATGAATTAGCGCTTAAGAATGCTGTTGATTCGGGAAAAATTGCCTTTGCCGGTGTAGATGTGTTTGAACAGGAACCTCCTGTAAATGATGATATGCTGCAACTCGCCAATACATCGCTGTCTCCGCATATTGGAGCCAGTACTGCTGAAGCACAGGAACGTGTGGGCATTGAGCTGGCTGAGAGGATCATTCAGTTTTTTAATACCAAAAGGTGATTCACCTCAAACCTTTTACCGCACTAAGACCGGTAGCCGCACATGTGGACCAGGTGGTTTGTGGCAAACATGGCAGTAATCTGCATTTTGGTAATGTTATTCGTTCGCTGGTTGGAATTACGCTCCGCAACCACAGCGAAGAAAACTATCGTGAAGCACTACATTACTTTAATAAATTACAAACAGCCAGGGTACTGGTGAGAGAAAGTAAGGAGGGTGTATACATCTACAAGCAAACCCTACCCGATGGCAAAGAATTTCATGGGATTATAGCGTGCCTTGCCTACGAAGATTATGTAAATGGCGATATATGCAAGCATGAAAACACGCTGACATCCAAACAAAATCTGATGGTTAAGCATATTGAAGCCATTCAGAAGGTAGGTGAACCGGTATTGCTGGCCAATCCCAATGATGAGTTTATGAGCGACTGGATACAACAGCATGAAAGTGCCGATATTGTTTTTGAATTCACTGACAATCACGGCAAACATCATGAAATCTGGTTTGTAAGCGATTCGTATTCATTGGAAAAGCTGAAAATTAGTTTTTTGAAAACACCACGGCTTTATATTGCAGATGGGCATCACCGTATTGCCTCTGTCGCTTCCTACCTTAATCTGCATTCCGATAAATCAGAAAAAAGCGGAATTATGGCTTACATACTTCCCGAATCTTCATTGCAGATTAAGCCATTTCATAGAATATTAAAGCACACCGACAGGGAAGAGTGGCTTGATATGATTCACAATGCTTCAGCTGATTTTTATGTAGACTTACTCAGCAAATCCGAAAGACCTGAAAAGAAAGGGGATATTGTAACATTGACACCAATGGGTTGGTATCGTTTAAGGCTTAAACCCGGGCACACCCGTCCTAATCCGTCAGAAAATCTGGATGTTTACAGGCTCGAAGAATTTGTTTTTAAAAAGTTCTTTCATATCAAAGACTCAAAGAATGATAGCCGTTTGGAATTTGTTCGCGGAGATGAAGACCTGAAGGTATTGCAGCAACGGCAAAAAAGAGGAGAGATTGATGGTGCTTTTATTTTGTATCCCAATACAATAAAGGAAATTAAAGACGTAGCTGATGCCGGCGAGACCATGCCCCCCAAAAGCACTTGGATTGAACCTAAAATACCTGCCGGAATGCTGATTAACGTATTTTAATAAAGTGTTTTATGGATTTTAATTAAAGTAACACTTTAATTAAAACATGCTCAATTGTTTGTCCTGCTTACGGGTACTAAACAATTCCTGAAACAACATTTGAAAATCCTGAATGGCGCCGGACTTCAAACTGAAAATAGTACTGGTTTTGAAGCCCTTGCTTTCCAGGAAACCTGCACTAACCAATGCATATAAGTGCTGCGAAACGGTACTCTGGGTAAAGGGAAGTTGCGAAACCAGTTCTTTGCACGTCTGATGATTATTGGTCTGTAGCGATAGCAATATCAGGATTCGTGCCGGATGTCCGAGAGCCTTGGCTTTATTGCTGTATTCCTCAGCTTTTGCATCAAATTCGTGTTTGTTCTTTCTGGCCATTATATTCAACGCAAAAGTACAATGAAACAAATAATTGAAGCGTTTTTTATTTGTTTTTTTTATGTTTCCAGCGTCTATGGCTCCACAACCACAGTTCCGGCTGACTCATAATATCTTCCTCCGTGGCCCTGGCCAGCATTTCAGTAATTTCGCCTTCTTTCGTTTCAGCCGGTTTTGAACACAGCAACCGGGAATGGGCCTCATAATACCCCCGTTTAATCTTGCGAACCTGCAAATACCAAACTTCCTGATTGGTTTTGCGGGCAATTTTTTCTGTTCCCCACATGAAAGCGGTATCCTGGTTCAGGAACTGGGTCCAATAAGCGTTCTTTCCATTGGAAGGGTTTTGGTCTGCAATGAATGCTGTCGCTGTAACCAACCCGGTCTGACTGGCTAAAACCCGCAGCGTTTGCTCCATGGGAATGGGCATGGTGCCGAATTTGGTTCTAATGCCCAGGGTCAGCTTTTCGAAAAATGGATTTTTAAGTTGCTTGTATATACACTGTGCTTTCTGCCTGGCATGGAGTTGGGCCGACATACAAACCCATTCCCAATTGCCTTTATGGCTCATGATGATGATGCAGCTTCGGCCGTCTTCAAATGCCTTGTCATATAGTTCTTGAGGATTGTTGGTCATTCTTTTTAGCAGCTCATCCTCACTCAGACTTATACCCTTTAATGTCTCCAAAATCAAGTCGCTGAGGTGTTTGTAAAACTTTCGCTCTGTTACCTTGCGCCATGCATCGCTTTTATCAGGGAAAGCATTTTGAAGATTGGTTCTTACGACCTTTTTGCGGTAACCCGCAACATGATACAGCAGAAAATACAATGCGTTTGACAATCCGTACAACAAAGGAAAAGGCAATAATGAGATGCCTTTTAGGAGAGGATATACCAGCAGTTTGTAAATCAATTTTTGCTATTTATGTGAAATACCTGAAATCTTGTCCTGATTTAATGCTCAGCAGTGTTTCATACATCAGGTTAATACACCTTTCAATATCCGCCTCATGAACCATTTCTACCGTGGTATGCATGTATTTCAGCGGCAGTGAAATCAATGCTGAGGCAACACCATGAGAGCTGTAGGCAAAGCTATCCGTATCGGTACCGGTGCTTCGGCTTACCGCACTTCGCTGTATGTCTATCTTTTTCTTTTTGGCGGTCTGAATCATCAGCTGCAATAAGTTGTTCTGCACAGCAGGACCATAGGTAACCACAGCACCCTTTCCGCATTTGCATTCGCCTTGTTTTTTCTTATTGTAAAGGGGAGAAGCGGTATCATGCGTTACATCGGTGCAAATGGCTACATCAGGTGCCAGTCTGCGGCTGATCATTTCTGCACCACGCAGACCAATTTCCTCCTGAACACTGTTTACCACGTAAAGTGTGAAGGGAAGTTTCTTTTTGTTGTCCTTCAGTTTTTTAACAACTTCTGCAATGATAAAACCGCCCATTCGGTTATCCAGAGCCCTGCCCACGATGTATTTTTCGTTCAGCCACATACAATCGGCTTCAAAAACAGCTACGGCACCCACATGAATTCCCATGGCCTCTACTTCTTTTTTACTGCTGCAACCTACATCTATAAATACGCTGTCTTGTTTGGCCTCAGGATCTTTGCCTTCGCGCACATGAATGGCGGGCCAGCCAAATATGCCCTTTACTACATTGCCGTTTTCGCAATAAATGTGGCAGCGCATGCTGGGCGCAATCTGGAAGTCGCTTCCTCCGTTTCTGATAACATAAATATACCCATCATCGGTTATGTAATTAACAAACCATGAAATTTCATCTGCATGGGCCTCAATAACTACTTTGTAGGGCTGACCCGGATTTATAACACCCACAGCCGTGCCATACGTATCCACAATGGTTTCATCAATTTCAGATTTGATATAATCTAACCAGAGCTTTTGTCCCGAGCTCTCAAACCCTGTAGGAGAAACATTGTTAAGGTATTTTTCTAGGAATTTTTTGGCTTCTTTTCGCATGTTTCGAAACTACAAAAAAATATGAGAATTTTTGTAAAGATGCAGTGGTTGGTTTTACTGAGGGGCAATCTTAACAAAATTATTGGTCTCATTTTAGTTTGTGGTGGCGCCGCAATTAACGCACAGCCACTTACTATTCAGCCAATTAATTACAGCGATTCAACAGTCTGGTATATTCGAAACAATACCGCCGATACATTGTATCCCACATCTCTCACATTTAAAGTTCATCATATGCTGCCCAATGCAGCCATTTTACCGGTATACACCGGTCCCGGGTTCTTTAATAACACCCAAAAAATTACCATAAAGGGTAAAAAATACACCTGGAAGTATACCACATCATTCGGTAGTTCGATAGAAGATACGCTGTTCCCGGGGCTTTCCATTCCTTTTGCAATTTCCGTTAACTACAATAGTTCTTCCAATGACACCATTATGCCGTCCAATGTAACATTGTTTACCAATAAGCCACAAATCAAAGAATGGCCTGTTGTGCCAAATGGTGCATCCTGCGATTACAAGCGAATTTTCATTACTTCACGCTGGAACCAGCAGGGTATTCACATTTATTCAACTGTATATCCTTCATTAAATCCTAATGTTTGTCAGTCAATAAGTTCGGGAGCTGCTGTCGCCAACGTTTTCAATCCGTATTCTATGCAGCAAACCCCGTCGAGGGTAGTGCCGAAATGTGCAGCGGGAAGAAAATGGACTTCTTTCGGTTATCCCAAGGATAGCGTTTTGTTTTATAGCTTTAACACAATGGATGGCAAACATTTAGACTCTATCATTGAAGGTCTTGATTCAGGTGATTATTTTGCCTACGCTTCCTGGCCAACTGTAAGTTCAACTGATTTGTATGCACAATCAAAAACATGGGCAAAAGTGGGTTTAGATATTAATGAAATACCTTTCGGCACCGGCGGACAATTCTGTTTTCTGGGAAGAAAGGGGTTGGCCAAAGGCATGGCTCAGTTTCGGTATGAAAAGGTTGTTGGCAGCTTGGTAAGTGTTACGGCAGATTACGTAATGATAAAAGAGCAGGGATTTAATGAGCTTAAACCTTATCCGGATTGCTTTGAGGATATTGCCATCGAACATAAGCCCTATGTGCCGGAAGTGGTGAAAAATGGAATAACAACATTTAAAAACTCAGTACGGATTTTTCCCAACCCCATAAATTCGGGAATTCTCAACCTTCAATGTTCTTCTGAACGGGGCTTTTTCGCAATTATGGACTTGCAAGGGCGCATTATGAGACAAGGTAGTTTTTTTAAGGATAAAGTGCAGCAGATTAATACATCGGATTTTATTTCAGGAAACTATTTTTTGGTATTGAAATCTGAAAATGGTGTAGTATTTTCTAGAAGTTTGGTAAAATTGTAATCAACTGACGTAATTTTTTTATTTAATGAAACAACTGAGCGGTTCTAATTGTCTCAATAATAATGAAAAACTCAATTACCAGAATAGCAGGATTCATTTTAATATGCAGCTCAGCCTTAATTGTTAAAACCAATACAGGCGGACCGGGCTGGTCATTGACCAATGCCCCGATAACATCTACAACAGCGGAAAGTAACTGCACCAATTGCCATAATAGCTTTTCGCTTCAAACATCAGGAACCAACCATGGCCGTATAAATTTAACCAACAACTTCACCGGCAGTGGTTACATTCCCGACTCAAGTTATACACTAATTCTGGGTTACAAAGAAACCGGCAAATCCAAATTTGGTTTCCAAATGACTTGCCTTGAGTCCGCGACATACAAGGCTGCCGGCACATTCACCAATGGCGATAGCCGAAGCCAGACCGGAACAGGTGTGGTTGGAGGCAATACACGTTATTACATAGGCCATACAAGCACAGGAACCGCAACCGTGGCAACTGACTCAACAACCTGGCGAATAACATGGAAAGCACCTTCAAAAAATGTTGGAAAGGTTACTTTTTGGGTTACCTTAAATGTTGCAAACGGCTCAGGAACCAATGGTGATTATATTTACAGCAAATCATTCACCTTTTCGCCCAGCACGCTGCTTCCAACAGCTAAAGCTAAAATCACATCAGCCAGAAATTGCAGTGGCAGCAATATTAATTTTGGTGCTGACGTAACAGGTTCACCAACATCCTACAGATGGTCATTTCCTTCAGGGACACCCACAACAAGTACTTCTTCAACGCCTGCAGTCAGTTATACAAATCCCGGTACTTACAAGGCCTTTCTCACGGTAAAAAATAGTAAAGGCGCAAGCAAGGAAGATACGTTGACATTTAGTGTTATTGCCAGACCTACACAACCTAGTATAACCCCTGGTGTTACCCAAAATATCTGCCAGGGCGATTCGGTCTTGCTTACAACCTCCACTTCCAGCGGAGTAACTTATTCCTGGAGTCCGGGCGGCAAAACAACACGTTCGTTAATGGTGAAAATAGCCGGTACCTATTCGGTGGTGGTTACCAGCACTACAACGGGTTGCAGCAGCCTGCCATCGACCGGTGTTTTGGTGAATGTAAATCCATTACCCGCCATTGATGTTGTCAGTGATAAAGATACACAGTGCACCACCAATAGCATAAAACTAACAGCCAAAAGAACCAATGCCTATGCTGATAGTTTTTCATTTAAAAGTTCAAAAGGCCCCTGGGCTTTGGATAGCATCGATTTTCAGTCCGGAACTGCCGGAAAACAGTGGTTTACTGCATGGGTAAAAAGCAGTAAGGGTTGTATATCTTCAGATTCGGTTTCCGTGCAGGTGGTGGCTAAGAAATCAGCCCCTGTATTATCAGTAAACAATCCCACCCTCAAAGGATTTACCGTAAACTGGAATCCAGTTTCCGGTGCCACTGGTTACAAGGTTAGTTTGGATTCAGGCAAAACCTTTATTCTACCAAGTTCAGGAAACCTGGGCTTAAGTCACATCATCAATTCACTTAAAGGGGGTGAAGCCCTGAAAGTTCAGGTGAAAGCACTTATCAAGGATGCCTGTGGTGAAACTGAAACGGCACAAATTACCGGCACAGCCGATACTTGCAAGTCGATTCCGTATACCGTAAGCGTGTTGAAAAACAGGCTGTGTTTGAATGACAAAGCCAACATAACCGTAAAAGGATTGAAAGGATTGAAATATGGAATACGTTTGAATTTTGGTGCGTATGGAAAAGACACTGTATTTACGCCTGTATTTTACGGAACATCCCAATTTGTTGTTGATGTAATAGATTCAGCAAAAATTGATTGTGGCATCACAACCAAGAGATTTGTGATTGAGGAGGATACGGTGTTTGTTCCTGTAACGAGCTTGAAAGATGCTCCGCAGCTAAAAATTTGCTCTAATAATGCAAATGAAAGTGTGGCCGTGCAGGCCAATTCTGCCAAATATCAGGATTCCGTGCTATGGTATAATAATGGCAAAAAAGTAGGGCAGGGGCTGAATTACACCTACACAGTTCAAAATGGAGATGTTTTGTATGCACAGGCCAAAAACAAAGGAGGTTGCACGGCCAACTCCAAAAACACCTCAATTGTAATTCAAAAATTACCAGATGCCGGATTTGGTTACACCAATAGCGGTAGTATTTATCAATTCAATGCCAATACAACCGGTGGTAATCATTTATGGTCATCACCTGTTGCAATATCTTCGAATGCATCTGCAGTTTCAGCAGATTTTAAAGATTATCTGGGTCAAACCGTGAAGGTAAAACACACCATTCAATTGAATGGATGTGAAGCATCCGATTCTCAATCTATCAGCATTGCTAAATTATCCAATGGAAAACACCGGATGGATGCAATTCGTTTGTTTCCCAATCCTGCAAATAACATGTTGCAAATGTCTGGAATCAGCGGCTCTGTCACTATAGAAATAACCGACTTTGCCGGAAAAGCAATTATACACATGACTTCCAGTGAGCATACCCTTGAAATCTCCTTAGATGGCTTGCCTGAAGGGCAATATTATTTGACTGTGTTTAGCAAAGAATACCACAAGGTGATTCCATTTACCAAAATAAGGTAGGTCTAAGACCAAAATTTCCAAAGGTGTTTGTTTATCAAAAAAAACACCTACATTTGCAATCCCAAACTCAAGGGAGCTTAGCTCAGCTGGTTCAGAGCATCTGCCTTACAAGCAGAGGGTCGGGGGTTCGAACCCCTCAGCTCCCACAAAAAAAAAGACCTGAATTTCAGGTCTTTTTTTATTTAATCAGATTCACCGATCCACTCACCCTTTTTTCAGTATCCGTTTCTTTGTCATAACAGCGGATATGATAGAAATACGTTCCCTCAGGAAGTGCCGCACCTTTGTTCATTACCTTACCATTCCAGTGATCCTCAGACGGAAGTCCGTATTTGGCAACCCGAACGCCCCAACGTGAAAAAATCTCTACTTCTATAGTGTCCCAGCCCTTGAAATAGATTTTCCAGTTATCGTTTTTTTCATTCTCATCGGGTGTGAAAACATTCGCCAGTCGCAAATCCAATTCATCGCAATTCTTAAATTTTACATTGATGGTGTCGTTTACCTCACATCCATTAGTATCCTTAATAGTGAGAATGGCTTTTCTATCCGAAACAATTGTTTGCAATACTGATTTTGATCCATTTTCCCAGGTATAATCCAGATTACCGATTATAGGCAGCAGAACCTTAAAAACGCTTCCAATGCAGGGTTGTGTGTCTTTAGGCAAGAAAAAATCGGGCACACCGGTTACCCAAACAGTACGCTCAACCGTATCTGCCGGGCAGCTGTTGCCAGTGTTATTAACCATTTTCACCTTGTGAAATCCGTTGCTGCCAAATGTATGAATGGTTGGATTGCTTGTTTTGGTTTGTCCGTTTTCAAACAGCCAGCTAATATTGTTTAGATTGTCTCCTACAGCCTTTAATATGGCCGCCTGATTGCCTCGGCAAAGCGGGGAAGGGGTGATACTGAAATCACCGCGGTTATTTTGTAAGCCGGCTCCCAAACAGGTGGAAAATGCTTCATAATCTGCGAGACTATGCTGATAAACAACCATGCCGCTATCACTTTCAAGCACCCCTGAATTCAAGGTTGCAGCCTGCACTTCAAACCAGCTCCACAAATATTGTTTGCCACTCCCCATTGTTATCACTGACCATGGTGCTGCCATTGTCAACGGTTTTTTATTCAGCAGAATCTTTGGGGTTGCAGGGCCATTTGTTATTATGCTGATAAAGTGACGATATCGTACATCTCCATCCATGGAGAAGGCCACCTTACGTGCATTTGTTGCCAAATCTACAGGAGCAATGTTTAAAATAGATGCATCGCCTTTATTGCTGCCACTGCCGTTGCCGTTGCAACCGCTGCTATTGGTGGCCTGCAGACAAGAAATGGGTTTATCGGCATACACCCTGACTGCTGCACCTGTTATTTGCTGCTCCCGGTATACCTGCCCCCGATTCAATAAAACATTACCGGCAGGGAATTTTGCGGTGGTGTTGTCTTCAACAGCCACCACGCTGATTTGAAAACGGCCATTCAGCTGAGCCGGTGGCACCACAAATTCGTTTCCCCAATATACCGTTGGCCAGGCTTGTTCATACAAATGATCGTAAGTAATGCAGCTGCCGCCTCCAATACGTGCACTTTTTACACCCTGAAAAACCGCAATACGCTTGCATCCTTTGGTAACCTTTATAATGGTACCACTCAAGTTTTGGGTGTCCAGCGCCTGTAAGAGATATACTTGACCTCTTTGCAGATTTACGTTAAGTATGCTGCCTTGTCCTTGACCGGTAAATAAATCTGCTGATAATGTTACAGAAACGCCGGTTATACCCGTATCAATAGCCATTATTGCTACCTGCGATTCCTTATCCCTGTGCCCACTCCACATGTTTACAATATACTCCTGGGCGTTTTTTAAATTTTCAACTGGTAAAACAGAGGTCATCTCTCTGCTTTCCATCAGCACATTGGCGGCAAATACCTGAACTTCTCTTTTCGATTTTAAGACTACACCTGTTCCCTGAGGGCCAAATGCCAGAACACTGTAAGCCATATTCAAGGGGATGATTACCGGATTCCAAATGCCGGGTTTTACCACAACAGGCGCTATGGAAAAATTGGTTTGCGGATTGAAAACCGTAATGGTGTCAATGGTTTCCGGCACTACATATACAAGTAAGTCATTGGGCTGATAAAGATTTTGGGTGTAGGTGAACCAGAATTCTCTGCCATAAAATCCTTTCTGCGTTTGAGAATGGGATGACTGAATGAAGATTAAAAATCCTGCCAGCCATAATAAACGTTTGAACCCAATCATCTTCTGCAAATTTAGTATTAATTCAATTCTATTCAGGCAAATTGATACATGATAACAGTCTTTTGACCGAAGAGTTAACATAGTTTGGTCTAATTGGCATGATTATTTCTGTTAGGGTGATTACCTTTGTAATCTTATCATTTATGAAAAAGACGCTTTTTACCATCGCTACGTTGTTTAGCGGTATTTTGGCCTTGCAGGCGCAAGCCCAGCTGATTGAAAAAGTAGATGTTCAACCCGGCAAACTCATCATTCCTTATGAAAAGTATTTGCTGCCCAACGGCCTTACACTTATTGTAAGTGAAGACCACAGCGATCCGGTAACACATATTAATGTTACTTATCATGTGGGTTCAGCGCGCGAACTTCCTGGGAAGTCTGGTTTTGCACACTTTTTTGAACACATGTTGTTCCAGGGCTCAAAAAACATTGCAGATGAAGAGCATTTCAAACTCATTAAGCAATACGGCGGAGATGTAAATGGCAACACCACACGCGACAGAACTGTTTATATAGAAACTTTCCCATCCAATTTTACTGAAACTGCACTTTGGATGGAAGCAGACCGCATGGGGGTATTTCTGGAGGCATTTACCCAAAAGAAATTTGAAGTACAACGCAGCACCGTTAAAAACGAAAAAGACCAGCGATACAATGTACCCTATGGTTTCCTCATGGAAGTAAAAGACCAAAATCTGTATCCTGAGGAACATCCATACAGCTGGAGTACCATTGGTTACGTAGATGACCTAAATAGGGCAGATAGCAATGATTTGAGAAACTTCTTTCTTCGTTGGTATGGACCAAATAACGCTTGTGTAATTGTTGTAGGTGATGTTAACACCAAGGATGTGGTAAAATGGTCTGAAAGGTATTTTGGAAGTATACAGCGTGGTCCTGAAGTGAAGAAGAAGCGCGTTCCGCCTGTTGTACTTCCCGAAAGCAAAGTAAAAGGCTACCAAGACCCCAATGCCTCATTACCTTTGGTTTATACAACCTTCACAGCAGCACCTGTTGGACACCCTGATGAAGCCCCAATGGATGTGTTGGCATATTTAATGGGTGGTACCCGTAATTCACCCATGTACAAACGTTTCGTTGAAAATGAATCTGCATTGCAGGCTAGTTCAAACAACAATCCCCTAAGTACGATTAATCATGAACTTGCAGGTGAATTTTCCTTCCTGATGGTAGCTTACCCCTGGGATAAGGATGTAAAATTCCTTCAAAACAAACTTAAGGTTATGCTGGACTCATTTGAGTATGATAACTTCAGTGATGATGACCTGGCGCGTGCAAAAGCTAATATTCTCAGTAATTACAGCAGCGGTCTTGAAGATGTTAGTACCAAAGCCAATTACCTATCTAATTTCTGGTACCTGGATATCAAAAATGCCGAAGGCAAAATGGCCAATCTTGAAGATGATGTCAACCGCTACAGAAATATTACCCGTGAAGATATTATGCGCGTTTACCGCAAATACCTGAAAGGGAAAAACTCCAGCACCGTAGTTATTGATCCCATGGATGTTGCCGATGGTGAGAAAAAACCTCAGTATCAAAGCTTCAACCCCAATGCCGGCAAGAAAAATCCTGTAGCGGAAGCAGAATACAGCAACCTTGTTCACAAGCCTACGGTAGATAATTTTGATCGCAGTGTTCGCCCCGTTCCCGGTGAGGCTAAAACAGTTAAAATCCCCGGTATTTACCGCAAAAAACTGGATAATGGCCTCGAAATTTTGGGGTCTGTTACCACAGAAACCCAGCAGGTACTTGTATCTATGAGCATTGATGGGGGCAGATTGCTTGAAGGCGCTGATGTGCCGTTCGGAACAGCAGATATGATGGTTTCCGCCATGAATGTGGGAACCGCAAAGCGCACTGCAAAAGAACTGGAAAATGAACTGGAAAAACTTGGTGCAGGCATACGCTTTGGCAGCAGCAGCGCATCAACCTCAGTATTCTTAAGTTGCGAAAAAGACAAGTTGGATGCAGCCCTGGTATTGCTTGAAGAAATGATGTTCCAGCCTCGCTGGGATGCAGATGAATTCAAAAAAGACAAAAAACGTATCCGTGAAAATGCCAAAAGCAGTCTGCGTGATCGTGGTGCGGGTGCGGCAAATGCCATCAGAGCCCTGCGCTACGGACAAACGAGCCTGGGGATGTATGTAGGTGCCGGAGAATATGAAGCCGTGACTTTGGAAAGTTGCAAAAAATACTATGATAAGTATTTTGCACCTGAGGTTTCAAGACTCGTTGTGGTTGGTCCCATGAATGCCGATGAAACCTACCAAAAACTGGCATTCCTGAATAAATGGCAAAAGAAAAATGTAACCATTCAGAAACCCACCGAATTCCCGCAGTTTAAAACCTCACAGATATTTGGGGTGGAATACGTGGATGCCGACCAAAGCGATCTGATTATCAGTATGCCCGGTTTATCATATGACGCTACCGGTGAAATGTTCAAAAGCAATGTGATGAATTTTGCGCTGGGTGGCAATTTCAACAGCCGCCTGAACCTGAAAATCAGGGAAGATAAAGCCTGGACGTATGGTATCAGAAGCGGCTTTAATGGCGCTTACGACGATATTAAAGGTCACTATGGTATTTCTGCCGGTATTAAAGCCAATGCCACTGACAGCGCTATTTTTGAGATTGTAAATGAACTGAATAAGTATAAAAATGAAGGTTTAAGCGAAGAGGAATTCAAATTCACCAAGGATGCATTGCTGGCCAGCGAGGCGCTGGAATATGAATCCAATGGTCAAAAGGCTTCTTACATTATGCAAATAGCTATGCGCAAATTGCCAGAGAACTTTGCTGAACAGCAACAGGAAGTACTGAAAAAGCTCACGCGCGAAGAGCTAAATGCGCTTGCGAAACAGAATCTTCAAACTGACAAAATGACCATACTCGTTGCCGGCGATATGCTATTATTGAAGGAAAGACTCGAAAAGCTGGGCTATGGAAAAGTACAGATGCTGGATGCTTCAGGTAAAGGTAAATACAAGATATTGGAAGCACCCAAAGGAACTAAGCACGATAAGAATTATCGTTAATAACCGATTAAGCAAAATAATAAGGGCTGTGTAAAATTGCACAGCCCTTATTTTTTGGGCTGGTCACAATGGTGTCAAATGTCCATAAAATGTGGGCAAAACCCACGCCTGAAATGGGCTAAAACCATGTAAATTGCAACGAGTTATCAATAAATGGATAGTAACGAAGAGTTGAATGAAAGAATCATCCCAATAAACATTGAGGATGAAATGAAAACCGCCTACATCGATTATTCGATGTCGGTAATTGTTTCCCGCGCACTGCCTGATGTGAGGGATGGTTTAAAGCCTGTTCACCGCAGGGTTTTATATGGAATGGTTGAGCTGGGGCTTGCCTCCAACAGGCCTTATAAAAAATCTGCCCGTATTGTAGGAGAGGTGTTGGGTAAGTACCACCCACACGGTGATAGCAGCGTATATGATACCATGGTGCGTATGGCCCAGGATTGGAGTCTGCGCTATCCTATGGTGGATGGCCAGGGTAATTTTGGTTCTATCGATGGCGATCCACCCGCAGCGATGCGTTATACCGAAGCCAGGTTGCGTAAGCTGGCGGAGGAAATGATGACCGATATTGACAAGGATACGGTTGATTTCAGGCCCAACTTTGATGAAAGTCTGGAAGAGCCCACCGTTATGCCGGCTAAGATCCCCAATCTGCTGGTAAATGGCGCCAGCGGTATTGCCGTGGGTATGGCTACCAACATGGCGCCTCACAATCTCACAGAAGTTTGCGACGGTATTTGTGCCTACATTGATAACAACGAGATTGAAATTTCTGAGTTGATGCAGCACGTAAAAGGACCGGATTTTCCAACAGGCGGCGTGATTTATGGTGTGGAAGGGCTCAAGGACGCATTCGAAACGGGTAGGGGACGGGTTGTTATTCGCGGAAAAGCTGAATTTGAAACTTCTTCCACAGGAAAAGAAATGATTGTGGTAACAGAAGTTCCTTATCAGGTTACACCTTCACAAATCATTATCAAAACCGTTGATTTAATCAACGAAAAAGTCATTGATGGTATATCGGCAGTTCGCGATGAAAGCGGAAGGCAGGGTATGCGTGTGGTATTCGATTTAAAAAGAGATGCTATACCCAATGTTATTCTCAATCAACTGTATAAATATACACCGCTGCAGACCAGTTTCTCTGTAAACAACATTGCGCTGGTTCACGGAAAACCTGAAATGCTCAATCTTAAGGATATGATTCGCCACTACGTGAATCACAGACACGAGATTGTGTTGCGCCGTACCAACTACCTATTATCAGAAGCAAGAAAGCGCATCCATATTTTGGAAGGTCTGCTCATTGCGCTCGATCACCTCGATGAGGTAATCGCCTTGATTCGCAGCAGCCGCACTCCGGATGAAGCCAGAGATGGCCTGATGTCAAAGTTTGGTTTGTCTGAAATTCAGTCAAAAGCCATTCTGGACATGCGTCTACAACGACTCACCGGTCTGGAGCGCGATAAAATCCGTGACGAATACAATGAGGTTATGAAGGAAATTGAATACCTGGAGAGTATTTTGGCCAGCGAAGAAATGCGCATGGGCATTATCAAAACCGAATTGCAGGAAGTAAAAGATAAGTATGGCGATGAGCGCAGGACCCGCATTGAGTTCAACGCAGAGGAAATCAACATAGAAGATCTTATTCCGAATGAGGAAGTGGTGGTTACCATTAGCCACATGGGCTATATCAAGCGCACCAGGCTCGAAGAATATAAAGAACAAAACCGCGGCGGCAAAGGCTTGCGTGGCGTAGCACACAGAGATGAAGATTTTGTAGAACACCTTTTTGTTGCAAGTACGCACAACTATCTATTGCTGTTTACAGAACAGGGAAGGTGTTTCTGGCTGAAAGTATATGAAATTCCCGAAGGCCAAAAAGCAACTAAAGGAAGACCAATACAGAATCTTATCCAAATACCACAGGATGATAAAATTAAGGCGTATTTGAATGTGATAAACCTGAAAGATGAAGATTATCTGAACAATAACTTCATAATTATGGTAACCAAAAGAGGAACAGTAAAGAAAACCTCACTGGAAGCGTATAGCCGTCCCAGAACCAATGGTATCAATGCAATTACGGTTAGGGAAGGAGATGAGTTGCTTCAGGCTTGCCTTACCGATGGAAACAGTGAAGTGCTCATTGCCAAAAAGAGTGGCAAAGCCATTCGATTCTCCGAGAAAACAGTTAGGCCTATGGGCCGAACCGCAGCCGGGGTAAGGGGCGTGACGCTGGAAGGCGCCAAAGACGAAGTAATTGGCATGGTTTGTGTTAATCCTGATAATAAGGAAGCCACCATGCTGGTAGTTAGCGAAAAAGGATACGGCAAACGAAGCGACCTGGATGATTACAGAATCACAGGGCGTGGAGGAAAAGGAGTAAAAACCATTCAAATTACCGAAAAAACGGGTGATTTGGTAGGTATACTACCCGTTACCGACGCTGACGGACTCATGATCATCAATAAAAGCGGCATGACTATTCGTATGGCTGCCGATAAACTGAGAATTATGGGCAGGGCTACACAGGGTGTGCGTCTCATTAATATCAAAGAAAAAGACAGCATTGCCGGAATTGCAGCCGTTCCACGCGAAGACGGTGAAGATGAATTGACTGAAGGAGGAGAAGCCACAGATGCCGGCGATGCTATTACACCCGAAAATCCAGTAACTGAATAATATGAAAAAATTAAGCTTAATCTTGGCCGCCTGCCTGATATCAGGGATAGCACAGGCTCAGATGTCTAAAGTAAAGAGTGCTTTTTATGCCATTGAGGGTGAAAAAAGTAACAGTGCCGGTGATGTACTTGAAGGTAAGAATTATATTGATGAAGCCTATAAAGATCCTAAAACCGCCAATAACAATCGCATGTGGCTTGCGCGCGCTATGGTTTACAGCAGGGTCTTCAATATGCGCGGCAATGAGTTATTAAAAGAAGGATCAGCGGGTTCAGGCCTTAAATCAGGCTACAGTATGATGCAATTTATTAAATCTGCAGATAAGAAACTTACCGATGATATTGATGTAGCATCTCTTGAATGTGCCACCAGCTTTGGGGTTGCATTCAATGAATCTGAAGAATTGCTGGGAGAGAAGAAGTATGATGACTTGCTCGAATACTACAAAATCATCATTTTTCTGTACGATGAAATGGTAAAAATAGATACTGCTACCATTAATTCATTGGAAAAACAAAACATCAAACGGAAGTTTTTGGTAGACAGATATGCGAATTTAGCCATGGTATCTAACAATCCCGCTGTTAAAAAAGAGATTTTGCAATCTCTAATAGATCAAGGCTCTAATTCTACTGTAGTATTTGAAGCAATGAGCAAGTTTTACATGGAAGCCGGGGATACTTCAGGTGCTGAAAAAGTGATTCGTGTGGGACTGGAAAGAGCACCGGCTGATAATAATATGTTTCAGGTACTCGTTAATTATTTTGTTTCTATTAATAAGGTAGAAAAGCTAATGGATGATGTAAACAAACAATTGGAAACCAACCCTGACTCAAAATGGTATTACACCAGGGCTTATTTAAATGAACAAGGTGGGAGATACGAAGCGTGTATTGCTGACTATCAGAAAGCCGTTGAACTTGATGAATTCAATTATGACGCTCAGTTCAACCTAGGTCTAGCATTTATGAAATATGAAAGCAAAAAGTATTATGATCAAATGTCCAGGGCTAATGCAGCTAAAATGAAGGAATTGAACGCAAGTCTGATTTCTTTGTTTGGTCGTGCAAGAGGTCATTTGGAAAAAGCCAGTGAGAACTCAGCTTATGGTATTGCCGACCAAATAAATATTTACAAAGCACTCAAACAGTGCGCTGTTGAGATGGGAGATAAGGCATCCGCCGAGGCTTATAGTGCACAGATAAAAAACCTTGAGTCTATTAAGTAAAAACTAATAAAGGGAAGAGATTCCCTTTATTTTTAAAACTATAACTTAACATAATGTAAATTATGTAACGATTAAATCTGTGCGCTTAGGTAAAGTTCTTAACATACCATTTGCCTTCATAATCAAAGCTGCTGCCGATATTCTGTCAGGCCAATAACCATTGCCATCATAATATTTTATTCTAGACAGCCAATGCCTTACGTTCTCTTCTGATATATTGTATTTTTCTGATAATGGTACAATCCAATCCATAATATTGCCACAATAGAAATTCTCCAAAGATTGTTGTAAGGATTCGGCTAACATAATAAAATCAGCCAGATCATGTTTTTGGGTTACAAATACAAATACCGGCCATGGTGCGGTTATTTCACTAATTTGCCTAAATTCTCCCTTATCAACCCAAATGGAAGTCATGTATTTTTCCCAAAGAAAATAATCTGCATTGCCCTCAGCCAATGCTTTTCTCGCTCCATCTATATGCTGAGTGATAACAAACGGTTCATCACTGAGCGTAATTCCAGCCTCTCGATTGGCAAAAAACTTAGCCATCAAATGACTTCCACTTTGCAAACGACTTACCGCAAACCTGGCCTGCTGCAATACAGGAAGTTCTTCATTTGTTTTGTTTGCATTCACAAATACGCCCCAGATTAACGGCGACATGACAAATGGTAACCGTATGGCAAAATCTTCTCCTCCAGCTATGGCAGCAATGGCACCTTCTGTAAGCATAACAGCAATGTCAATTTCCCTGTTTTTTAAGGCCTCAGACATTGCTCCGGTCCCGCCCGGAAAATCAAACCATTCATAGGTGATGCCTCTGCTTCTGAACACTTCCCTGGTATATGGCATTTGCCATAGCAGATTAAAATGCTCAGGTACACCGCCTATTCTTATGCGCAATGGTTATTCTTTAATAAATCTGTATGACTTTCCGGTAACCGTTTGGATAAAATAACTGCCAGGTTTTAACTCTTTAATATCAACCTTAAAAGCATAATTGACTGCATTCTTTAATGTTACAGTCTTCACCAAACTACCTTTGCTGTCTAAAATAACCGCATAACTGTTTACGGATGATTCAGCAGGCAACATAACAAACAATGACGCAGGATTTGGATACAGCACCTGCAAATTACCGATATCCTGCAATCTCAGGCTGTTGAAAATTAGTGTCTGGCTGGTATCGCTGGCACAGCCATTTTCGGTGTAAACACAACGATAATTTCCATTGGAAGTTGCCCTGAAAATCATGCCATTACCCGCCAGAACACCTGCTTTGAACCACCGATAGGTTCCGCTGCCCATGTTTTGCGCAAACAAGGTATCAAAATTTCTGGTTACCTGTGGCGATGCAGGCGTATTATTGATTACCAAACTAACCGTATCCGAATTAATCAAATTGGTCGGTCTCACACATGGCCCGCTTACATTTACCGTAGCCCAGTATTTATCGCCATTTGCTGGTGATGGTATGCTTAGTGTGGGTAAATTACCTGATTCAGGATTACCATTTTTAAACCAGTTCCAGCTTGGACTGCTGTCGGTATTTGTTCCTGTAACACTCAGTGTTAATGGTCGTCCTGTACATCCGGTTCCTGCAGACATTTTTGCCGATGCATTCACAATATCAAAAACTGTTGGTTTCACTACTGCTGTGCGATAGCTGGTCGGTGATACACACTTTTTGTTGCTGCTGAGCAAAACACTAAAACTGTCGTTTTTTATAGGTGCCAGGTTATAGGTTGCCGTTGAAACTGTGTTGGCTGTATTTCTTCTCCAGGAATAGGAAGTTATGGTTCCCTGTAAAGCAGTAGGTACACTCACGGACAATGTAAATGTATCGCCATTACAAAAGCTGGTGCGACTCATATTCACAGTAGCAGTAAATGGAACAGTGTCTGTAACAGTTACCCAGCTTGATTTCACAATGAAATTACTGCCAATGCTGTTGGTGACAGTCAGTTTCACCTGATAAACTCCGCCCTTGGTAAAACGCACCACCGGATTCTTTTTGGTACTGTCTGTACCAGATAAGTAAACCATATTGCGCGGTGTAATTGTCCAGCTCCAGGCAGTTGGATCATTCAGTGTACTATCTGTAAAAGTAACACCCTGATTGGTACATACGTCGCGGCTGCTGGTTCCGAAAGCCGGAATGGGCAGGTTTTTAGCCCAGGCATCGCTGGTAAACACTCCTCTCCCATGCGTCACCGCCATAATCATTTTATCAGCGGGTCTGTAGCGAAGGTTGCGCATTTTCACGAAACCAATCCCTGTGGTATAGGCTGTCCAAACCGGACTTGTAGCAAATATGTTGTCGGTGCCGTAAATGCCGGTTTCAGTACCAATAATAGCTTCGCCCAGTTTGATTGGGTTCAGTAAAATACTCCATACCGGAATATCAGGCAGGTTGCCTTCCTTTTGTGTCCATGTAGTACCGCCATTTAAGCTTAGGTATATATTGCGAATACCATAATTAGATAAGGTTACAGCCATTGTATCTCCTCCTCTAAGTGCATTTATATCGGAAATATTACCTGCATTGATGGTCCCGGTTTTATCTGTGAATGTAGGCATTGTAGCCCAGGCATCATCCGTTACATACAATTTGCCGGCCTCATTCCCTACCCATAATCTGGTTTTACCTGTACCCAATTTATAGGCTTTTATAGCACTGGCATAATTGCTGCCGCCAAATGTGATGGTTTGAAGCGTACCCGGGGCTGTTGTCAGAGTGCGTCTATACAAAGTTCCGGTTCCTTTTGCAGAAAATAAACCACTACCGTTATCGTCCCATTCTGCAGGATTGATAAAACGACCGGTGGCACCATCATTATTTAACGTAAAAGCTGTTGGTGTTGTCCAGTTATCCAGTGTGTAGTAATACTGATTGTACACATAACTAGTAATTTGTTTGTTGCTATTGGATTGCGATATAAAACAATAAGCACCATCACCACCTGTGAGCCCACCTACGGCATTTTTACCAGCTGTGGTAAATCGGTGGCTTCCATTGTCCTGGGCGCCCGCAATCATGAGGTTGGAACCTGAAGTTTGCGCCATATCGCCCCAGTAATACTGCGTGGTGCTGTAATCGTATGTGCGCTCTGCAATGGCAGTTGAACTGGTAGCAGCTGAGCCAATATTATTGCTATAGAATACACCACCGTCATTACCTATAATACAGGTTGTGCTGCTGCCGGGTTTAAAAACAAATGCATGTTGATCTGCATGAACATACGGACAATTGAGGGTGTTCATATTGGCATTATTTGCCCATTTACTAATCTGTGTCCATGAACTACCACCATTGGCGCTTCTGAATATATTAATAGCACCTGCATACACAATCATGGAATCATTGGGATCAACAGCCAAAATCAAATCATACCAGGCCTGACCTCTCGAAAAATCCGTATTGGGAATGCCATTGTCGGCATCATCAGGCTCGGTTCTTGACGTCCAGTTGGCTCCTTTGTCGTAGGTAGCGATGATGGCATCCACAGTCAGGTTGTGCTCAATCATGGCATAAATAGTTCTGGGTTTTCCCGGCGCTGTGGCCACTTCTACCCGGCCGGTTTTGTTGGTATGTGTATAGCTGGTAGTCCAGGTTGTGCCATTGTCGCTATACATTACACGACCGGCTCCCCGATCGGTGCCTACATAAGGATTGTTGCGCGTGCCAATCCAGATTCGGTTATCAGCAGCTATTTCAATATCAGCTACCGCAAATTTTTGCCCGTTAGGGGCACTGGATATTACATTGGTCCAGCTACTGCCACCATTGGTACTGCGATGCAGGCCATAATTGCTCAAACCAAATGTAGTTCCCTGGTAAGTATTGGCATCAATGGCAGCATAAACCACACTGCTGCCACTTTCATTTCTCACTACTATATCCAGTACATAATAGAAGGTGGTGGTAGACGATTGCTGATTCCATGTTTTACCTGAATCTGTAGTTTTCCAAATACCAAACCCTCTGGAGGTGCTGCTGCTGGTACCAAAACCCTCTCCTGTTCCTGCATAGCCAGTTCCCGGCGCATTTGGATCCCACGCCAGACAACTTACAGTGAGGTTGCTCCATAAGCCGCTTACCTGAACCCATTTGCTATTTGCATCCGTAATATCATTGTTGTACCATAATCCGCCGGTAACAGCACCAGCCCAAACTTTTTTACCTGTAGGATCAATGGGATCCCATGACAGAGCGCGGGTTCTACCGCCTATATTATTGGGACCTCTTTCAACCCAGGGAGTAACGCTCATGCCAGGCATGGCCCTGCGGCTCAAATTTTTAGTGGCTCCGCTTTGTTGTATTGCCGTCAGTATGTTTTCAGGGGTTGGTTTGCCTGTGGCAGGATCCATGGTAGCAATATATTCCTGTGCCCAGAAAAGATTTGGGGTGGCCTGCTTGTCCCCTTCAAGCATGTGGTTTTGCCTCGATGCGGCTTTTACCAGCTTTTTATACGTTTTATTTACCTTTTTGCTATAGTTATTGGGGCCTGTCTGTGCCTGCAATGTGATAAAAACACACCCTAAAATAAGGATGCTTAAAAGTTTCAAAGTTTTCATTTTCAAGTATATAATAATTTATTCTACCCAACTTTTCCAGTAAGTAGGGTCTTCCAGTTTTAAGGCTTCTTCTGTAATCATTAAGGGAGAAAAAGGATCAATCATCACGGCCAGTTCGCGGGTTTCTTTCTGCCCCAGGCTCTTTTCCACTGTTCCGGGATGCGGTCCATGAGGAATGCCTTTTGGATGCAGTGTAATCATGCCGCGTTCCACATGTTTGCGGCTCATAAAATCGCCGTCAACGTAATACAGAATCTCATCGCTGTCCACATTGCTGTGGTTGTAAGGTGCAGGAACGCTCAATGGATGGTAATCGTAAAGCCGTGGTACAAAACTGCAAATCACATATCCCCTGCCTTCAAATGTTTGATGAATAGGTGGCGGCATGTGTAGCCTGCCGGTAATGGGCTCATAATTATGAATGCTAAATCCAAAAGGGTACAAAAATCCGTCCCAACCTACCGCATCAAAAGGGTGTGTAGCATAGGTATATGGCCAAATGGATTCCTGTTTTTTAATCATTACCTTAAACTCCCCCATTTCATCATGGGTTTGAATACTGTGAGGCAGTTTTATATCCCGCTCGCAATAGGGCGAATGTTCCAGCAACTGACCCATGCTGTTCTGGTAGCGTTTGGGAGGGTAAACAGGACTAGGCGATTCTACAAAAAATATTCGGTTGCTTGTGCCGTTAAAATGCAGCTTATATATGGTTCCGCGGGGAATTACGAGATAGTCGCCATACTCAAAATCAATGCGACCGTATATGGTTTCAAGAAATCCCTCTCCTTCGTGAATAAATAGCACCTCATCACCATCGGCATTTTTAAAGAAATAGTCTTTCATGCTCTCAGTGGGAGCTGCAACTCCAATATGGATATCATGATTCATCAATAAGACCTTCCGGCTTTCTATGTAATCGGCTTTTGAAGGCACATTCCAGGTCAAGTAACTGCGGTGCTGCATATTTTTAGGCATGGCAATTTTTGGCTCTATACTGAAAGGATCGCCGATATGACTGACCAGTGTGGGTGGATGGCAATGGTAGATCAGTGAATAGATACTGTTAAAGCCTTCAGTACTAACCAGTTCCTCTGCATACAACTCTCCGTTGGGCTTGCGAAACTGGGTGTGTCTTTTTGCGGGAATTTGTCCAGATTTATGATAAAACGCCATTTCTATTAGTTAATCAGCACAAATATAAGTAAAGCCAGGAAAATCTATTGTTTTATCCACAAAAAGCTTTTGATGCAATATAATCAATAAAAGATTTTAATATATAATTCTATATGATTGTATATTAATATTATAACTATATTTAACTATTGCCAATATGTATCAATTTCTTTGAATTGTCAATTTTATTGTTTAACATTGTGATAGTGTTGAAGTTTACCCTCCCCCTCAGCCTGGTTTTTCTGCTGATTTCTTCGTGCACGAAAACTGAAGACATTCTCATTTCCGGCAATCAGCCGCCGGATTACCGGTCTGTGCCCACCATCAAAGTTGAGAATTATGTAAACCGTTATTTTATTGATCTGTTGGGGCGTGAGCCAACCGATACAGAGCGGGTTTACCACACTGAATTCCTAAAGAGGAACAAACTAAGCATCCATGCCCGGGACACATTGGTTAGCAAGCTGTTGTATGATACAACCTATCACCCCGGGGATTCCACTTACCGGCATGCTGCCATACAGCGTATTTATGATTTGAGTAAAGCCCGATTTCTGGAAGGAGCCAGCGACGCTGATATCGCACAGAATATTGGCATTCTTGAGTTTAGCATAACAATTTCCCGTTTAAATGGGGATTCGGTTGGTGTATACTCAGCCAAAGCAGCCCAAAAGCAATACAGAGATGTGTTGAACAGCAGGTATAAACTACTAAAAAACAAGGCCACATACAGTGACATGTGCGCTGCCATGCTGAATAACTCTATTTATGACCAAATCAATATGAACAGCTTCAATTATGTAAATGCCAGTTTTGATGATCTGTTTCAGCGCCAGCCTATCAAAGATGAGTTCTCGGCTGCATATGATATTATTGATAAAAACATACCCAGACAAATTTTTGGTCGATGGGCAGCCAACAAAAATGAATATTGTGATGTCTTAACCCATACACCTGAGTTCTATGAAGCACAAATACGATGGGTTTATTATTTACTGCTGCAAAGAGATGCCAACACACAGGAAGTTATCAATCTGCTGGGCAACTACATACGCAGCAACAATTTACAGGAAGTACAAAAAGCCGTAATCAAAACCGATGAATATGCACAGTTCAGGTAAAATCATCCCCGTCATTTTTTCTGCATTTCTACTGTTCTCCGGATGCACCAAGGAGAAAAACGTTTCCTATGGAGTGAATGACAAGGTTGTTTATGAAGATAAAAGCCTAAAAACCAAACGAAAATCTGATGCGGAATACATTTCCATTCTTTACACAAACTTGTATCAGGTGCCTATCTCTCCCACTCGGCTCTATAAAACACAGAATGTTGTATACAGCATAGGAGATCGCAATGTTGCCAATGAAATGGTTTTGAGTAACTATTTCAATACATCAACGCTAAAAATCCCTAAAGACAGCGAGATGCGAGCCGATGTAGCCGCATTTGTAGAAAAATGCTATAAGCGCTTTTTTCTGAGGTATCCTTCTGAGGGAGAAAAGACCTTTTTTATCAATTACATAAACAGCAATCCTAACGTATCGGTCGAGATGGTTTACACTGCCTTTTCCGTGAGCGATGAATACCAGTACTATTAATAAACAACCATGAACAGAAGAGATTTTTTCAAGAAAACCGGAATGGTAACGGCCGGTACGGTTGCAGCCCCTTACATTTTGCCCACCGGCAGAATGTTTGCCAGGACCAATGCACCCAAAGCCGAATATGTAGTTATGGTGATGTTTGCCGGTGGTGTTCGGCAGCAAGAAAGTGTTTTGCAGCGTTATCTGGACGACAGCCAGGAAGTGACAGGTGCAGCCGGTAACATCATGCCCAACCTGTTTACCGGAATCGCCCCAGACCGTAAAATTGTTTATGGTACAGACCCCGGAGGCGGTGCCACCCGAGGAAGTGAACCCATTCCCAGAATTCTGAGCCAAAGCATGGAAGATACAGGAACGGTTTTTAAAGAAATGTCGGCCATTTCAGCAGGACATTATGTTGGTCTCAACACCCTCATTACAGGAAGCCTAGGCACGGCACAGGGCCTTAAAACAAGACCCAAATACCCCACCATTTTTGAATACCTGAGAAAACATGCCGGTTTTGCGGCTCTTGATACGTGGTTTATTGCCAATGGCCTAGGCAACAGCACTCCCCTGCTGAACAGCAGTAAAAATGCGGATTACGGACTTCAATATGGCGGCAATATGTTTGCTGCCCCTTATACTTTCGGTGGAGTTGGCAGAGAAATATTAGGTAATGGCAAGCCATACTCTCGGGCCGAACTGGAACCCATGTATTTTATGAAGAACTTCCTGGACCAGAGTTTTGGTTTATCCGTGGATCAACTGGAAACCATAAAAAATACGGACGAAGAAAAAACCAAAATCAAGGAATTTATCCGTGCAGTATTTCAGCGGCAGGATCAGGGGCTTATTCCACGTCCTCCGGTTTCCGATAACGGCGATGCAGTTACCATAAGCTATGCCGCCGAGGTTTTGCGTCACTTTAAGCCCAAGTTCCTCACCTTGAATATGAGTGCTGTAGACGGTTGTCATAGCAATTTTACCGGTTACTTGCGCAGTCTGCACAGGGCTGATCATTCTGTGGGCTGGCTATGGAATTATATTCAAAACAATATTCCGGAAATGTCGGGAAAAACCATCATGATCATTGCACCGGAATGTGGCAGGAACCTCAACCCCAACCCTATTTTGGACGAAAATGACTGGTATGCCTATGACCATAGCGATGCCAATGCCATGCGTGTTTGGTCGGTAATGGTAGGCAAGAATGTCCCCAAAATGACAGTAGGCTCTGAAAACAATAAAGTAGGCAAGCTCACGGATATTGTCCCAACCATTGCAGATATATTTGGTGTTTACGATGAAGTTAAGGCCAGTCCGTATCTCGACCCTCAGTCTAAAAGTTTATTTCTGAGAATGTGATGAAAAAGAGGCATATAATACCGGCAGTTTTATCTTCCTTGCTTGTCTTTGGAATTGCATGCAAAAAAGAAGGTTCTCTTAGCGATAATCCTTATGGCAAACCTATTAAGATAAACAGGGATACTACTAGCTCCCGCGATTCATCTGCCGATGCTACCAGTATTCAGGGCTTGCACAGAGATTTGTTCGCACCGACCTGCGCCAATAGTGGTTGCCATGACGGCACTTTCGAGCCGGATTTCAGAACCGTTGAAAGCTCCTTCGCTTCTTTAGTGAACGTCAAACCCATTAAAAACGACCAAGCCGGCACCTTTAACGCCCGTGTATTACCTGGCAATGCGGATGCAAGCATCATCACATACCGAATGACTGTGGATTTGGGTGGAAACTCAGGCATAATGCCACTTGTATTGGATCCGGGAAGTAATTATCCGGCTGTAAAAGATAAATTACTCAACAACCTGAAACAGTGGATTAACAAAGGCGCTCCCGATTCCAAGGGCAATAAGCCCGGTCCGGTGAATTTTCCTCCGCAGATTATGGGCGTGCAGGCTTTGTTAAATGGCTCTCCCATTGGCAGAGGTGGTAAGTATGAACCCATGGTTGCACAGGCAGGCCAAAACCTGGAGCTTTGGTTTGCTCTTGCAGACGATGTGCTAAATCAGGACAACCTGACAGGAATGAGCATAAACTGGTCTACTAACCCTGAGAATTTTGACCCTGCCAACGAAAAACCACTGGTGAAAGGAACGCCGAAAACCCTCCCCGGTTTGTATGCAACTTCTACACCCTATGTATGGTATTATCCCTTTTCAACCTCAGGCATGCAGTCTTATGATGTGGTTTGGTTCCGTATTACCTGCAGCGATAATGTCAACAACAATTACCAGCTGCCTAACACCAACAGCATGTTCTTCCTTAAAAAATACTTTGCCCTTAGAATACCATGAGAATTGTGTTTTTCAGCATATTGATCCTGTTTGCATTTCCAATACTGAACAGTTGTAAGGAAGTGGTAAATACAACGGGTAATCCAATTCCGAGAATAGCCCTGGTTAAAATTGAACCTACCCAGGTCGAACAATTTACTGATTCACTTAAAATCACTTTCAATTACGAAGATGGAGACGGTGATTTGGGCCATGACAATGCCGACATCAACAGCCTGGAAGTGCAGGATGAAAGGCTCGCCAAGGCTGATTTTTACTATGTTCCGCCCATGGCACCTGTGGATGCTAAAATTCGCATTAAAGGTCAAATGATGATGAACCTAAAGAATGTGTTTTTATTGGGCACCGGAAACATAGAAACAACATCATTTACAGTAAGGATTAAAGACCGCGCAGGAAATTGGAGTAACCCCATCAAAACCCCTGAAATCACTATAACCCGCTGATGTTTAATAAGCTGGCCTGCATATTGTTTTTGACAGGTTGGGCGCACTTTTCGGCAGCCCAAACGGAAGTTTTTATGCAAAATGGCCGCGTAAGGGTGTGCAAAGGTGTTTTCAAGGATAGTGAAAAGGGTAGAACCAAAGGCGATTATGACCATAATGAAAATTACACACTTACCTTAAGTGTTCCGGGTGCCAAAAGCATTACGCTGAAATTCAAATCGTTCTGCACAGAAAAGGACAATGATATTCTCCGTATTTTCGATGGCAAAGACACATTTGCCACCTTGCTGGGAAAATGGAGTGGCAGTAAGGGGCCGGAGACCATTGTAAGTAAGGACAGTTTTATAACCATTCATTTCAAAAGCGATAAAAGTGTTGCCTGCTATGGCTGGGAAGCCGATATTATTACTACCATTGTTCCGCCTCCCACTCCATTGTTCACATTAAATGGCACAGTAAAATGCAATGCAACTTCCTTTAAAGTAAATAGCAACCGAAATATCCCGTGTGACAGTATAAAAGCATTGCTTGGATCGTTAACAGGTCCCTTTGGCGGCTTAGGAATCACGTCTATCACGCCCGACAACTGCACCGGAGGGAAAGCCACTATATTCTCGGTAAACACAAATGGTCCGTTGTTCCTAAATGGAAGTTATACGTTTCAGCTTAATGTTTATTGGAAAGATTTTTGCGATAGTGTATACTTAACAACCAGTAAACTGATTTTCAATGTATCTGATTGTCCACTTAAAGTTATTCTTAAAGCTGATTCCGACACCATTTGTAAAGGCAGCTGTACCTGGCTGCGCGCTACTGTCAGTGGAGGAAATACATCTAAATACGTATATACCTGGACACCCACCCTTTCCGGTGCAGGCCCTCACAGAATTTGCCCCAATACCAATACAAGATATATTCTTAGGGTAACCGATGGCTCCTCCATACCTTCGGCTGACACGGTAGATATTGTCGTTCTGGACCCGCCCGTGGCAATGGCAGATACCGAAATTTGCTACTATGGCCCCAATATTTTCCTGAGAGCGACGCCAGCCGGTGGCAAATGGATGGGGACCGGAATTGTAAACTCAACAACCGGTGAGTTCAAGCCTTCTGTATTCTGGGGAAAATGCAAAGTATGGTATCAGGTTGGCAGTTGTTCAGATACCGTTTTTGTTAATACTACCGCTCCGTGGAATCTGGAAAATGTTTTTTGTCCCGGAAAACCACCCCAGGCCGTTTGGTGGTATGGTCCGCTTGGGGGAACATGGAGTGGGCCAAAAATAACGTCTGCCGGTATATTCAACCCCGATGTTCCGGGCATTTATCAGGATACCTACACATGGAAGGGCTGCAAAAGTGTAAAAACCATAAGGGTTGAAAACATGGTAGTTCCCAAGTTTGACACCACCTGCGAATCCAGAACCTCCGATACGCTTGCTTTTTCGCCAAAAGGAATATACCCCAATTGGTTTCCCGGATTAACCAATTCTTACTGGGGCTGGTACAATCCCAGTCAAATGGGCGGAGCAGGCACCAAGTTGATAATTTGGAATGGTGGCGGTTGTAAAGATACCACCCGATTAAACGTACTGCCTTGTGAAGCAGGTCCCAATGATACTTTTTGTCCGGCCGCAGGTAAAAAAGTACTGTCCAATTTCAGGCCATCAGCCAACTACACCTGGAAAGGCAGGGGCATTGTGAATCCTAATTTACCCGATTACGATCCCGGCTTTTTCTTTTCATTGGGCAGAACAACCTATATCGACACCCTTACTATTCGCAACGGGGTTTGCTCAGACCGTAAGTTCGTATATCTCATTCCGACCAAAATAATTAAAAAAGACACGCAGTTTTTCTGTATTGAAACGCCCTTGCGGGTGTTGAACAACGCACTGCTCGGTCTAAATCCTGATGGTGGTTTTTGGACTGGTCCCGGAATTACGGGTAGTAATGGCTTTACGGCTTCACTTGCCGGCTTTGGCAACCATAAGCTTGTTTACAACAAAAACGGATGTACAGACACCATCAATGCATTCGTTAGACCCAAACCCACTGCACAGGCAGATACGGCTGTTTGTATAAATACAGCACCCTTCAATTGCCGGGCAGGCGAAAAAGGAGGCTCCTTTAGCGGAACAGGCATTACCAATGCTACACTTGGTACATTTAACCCTGCTGTGGCCGGAACCGGAACAAAAACCATCACTTTCCGAAACAAATGGGGTTGTACTGTTAATTTCAACATTCGTGTGGACGCATCCCCAACCCTATGGTTTGTTAATCCTGTAACGGATTACTGTTTTAAAAACACGCCCTATTTGCTAACGGCTAATTTGCCCGGAGGAACATTTACCGGAAAAGGAATTACAGGAAATAGTTTTAATCCCTATTTAGCAGGCAGTGGTAAACACACGCTTACATATACCTTGGTTTCCGGGGCATGTACCGCCACAACCTCGCTTGATGTAAATGTAATTGATACACTTAAGGTAAAAGTAAATCCTCCAACAGATACCATTTGCCCTGGCGAAATTGTTTGGCTGAGGGCTTCAGCGACAGGTGGAGACAAGTACTCATACTTCTTTTCGTGGAGCAATGGTCAAACCGGCAACGGAACATTTGTGAGTCCAACTACGACTACCATTTACATGGTTACAGTTACGGATGGATGCAGTGAGCCGGCTACGGCTGCTGTTCCCATTTACAGGCATCCCAAGCCCTATTTTTCACCAGCAACCTCCTCTCCTGTTTGCTTTGGGCAAAAAGGCTGGATAAAACTGCGCATGAAAGATGCCGACCCCTATCGTTTTACATGGGATGTGAGCCCTGTATATATTGGCGATTCTCTCAATGCATTGAGCGGAAACATTTATCGTGTTACAGCAGTAAACCTAAAAACCAGCTGTATTGTAGATACCAGCATAGAAATACCCGGATACAAAGCCATCACGGCCGCATTTATTGGCAGTATTCCCAATGGAGCGCCTTGTTTAAGTCCTATTTATCCCACATTGCGTATTTTCAATAACTGTGTTGGTGCATCTTCCGGCGCCTGGTACTGGGGCGATGGCAGCAGTGAGGCATTTGATCCGGCTGTGAGTCCTAAACACAATTACACGGGAGAAAAGAATCGCTATACGGTGAAGCTTGTTGTGCAAAATGCCGGTGGATGCAAAGACAGTGTTGAAGCCGAATATTGCTATCGAGATACGGTAGTTTATTATATTCCGAATGCTTTTACGCCCAACAATGATGGGTTCAATGATAAATTGGAATCTGTGGTAATTGGTGCGGTAGAGTTTGAGATGCTTATTTATAACCGCTGGGGACAAATTGTATTCAGGAGTGAAAACCCTACACAATTTTGGGACGGCACCTTTAATGGCAATCCCTGTCAGGAAGGTGTATATGCCTATCGAATCAACTTCAAGGGCAGAAAAACCCCCAACAGGCAGGATAAGGGGTGTGTATTGTTGTTAAGGCCGAAGAATTAGCAGTAAGCTGCGTAATTTCGTAGGCCAATGCAATACGCATCCGCCCTCACTTATCAGATTATAGGCTGTTTCCTGAAACAGCAATTGCAGGGCGCGAGGCTCATAGACGCGTTTAGCAGCCATAAAGACGCACTGCTGCTGGTATTTAAAACAGCCGACAAGCGCATATTCCAACTGCTTATGCAGTTTGTGGATGGCAACCTTTACTTTTTAAATCCTGAGAATAATTTACAACCAGGTCGAAAATCCATTAGCCAGTTTAAGGCTCTTCATGGAATGCAAATAACCGATGTAGTTGTATTTGAAAATGAGAGGCTTATATTGATTCAACTGGAAGCGAACAACCAATTGCTTATAAAAGGTTTTGGACGCATGAGCAATGTGCTGATGCTGGAAAATGACATATCCTTTCCTACGGCTATGTTCAGGCTATCTCTTAAAAATGACAGGGAACTGAATGTGAATGATTTACTGGGGAAAGCGAACCAGGTTCAATGCACTGCGATACTCAATATAAGCATTTTTTCTGACAATTCCAAATTATTTGACAAACCTGCAGATGGCAGTGCGTTACTTGGAACCGGCGCTGAGGGGCTGTTTGCCTTTGCCCGCGATTTTGTTAAAAACCAACGAAAAAAACAAACCAAACAACAATGGGAAAGCCACTGGCTTAAACAAATCAGCATGCACAAGGCCAGGATAATTAAGTTAAAGGAACAGATAGCCGAAATTGAGAGCAGACGCAGCTATAGAGAACTTGGCGATATTGTGCTTGCCCACGTCCACCAAATCAAAAAAGGAGTAGGCACTGCACTTTTGCAAGATTTTTTTACCAATAAACCCATACGAATCAAGCTGAATCCGGACATGGATGCGGCTGAAAATGCAGCTCGCTTTTACCGTAAGGCCAAGAACGAAGGGCTTGAAAAATCGCATTTGCTTGATAATCTTAGTAAAACAGAATTTGCACTGCATAAAGCCGAATCAGAATTGCATGCGCTGCTAAGCACCTCAGGCGAAGAACGTATAAAACCGCTCACACCTAACCAAACGGAAAAGCAGCCTGAAGGTAAACCTTATAAGCTGCATACTATTGATGGCTTTGAGGTCTGGATTGGTAAAAGTGCCGCAGATAATGACAACATGCTAAAACTTGCCTCCAAGCAGGATTTATGGCTGCACGTGCGCGGTTATGCCGGATCGCATGTGATCATCAAAAAGAAAGGCCCGAATTTTCCGGAATCGGTAATTCAGAAAGCTGCCGAACTGGCTGCCAGAAACAGCAAAGCCAAAACCCAGAAGATGGTACCTGTCATTTATACGGAAAGAAGGTACGTCAGTAAACCGAGAAATGCAGCTCCGGGAGAAGTAGCTGTTTTGAAGGAAAAAGTAACAGATGTTTACTTAAAGTAATAATAGATATAAATATCTTTTATAATTTGTCTTTCAGGTATTTAGCTGTATAGCTTTTAGGTTCTTTAATCAAATCTTCGGGCAAGCCTGCAAACAGCAATTCTCCCCCATTTTCACCTGCTTCCGGACCTAAATCCAGCACCCAGTCGGCGCACTTTAACACATCCAGGTTGTGTTCAATGCAAATAATGGTGTTCCCTTTATCAATCAAGGCATTAAAGCTGTTCATCAACTTTTTTATATCGTGAAAATGCAAGCCAGTTGTGGGTTCGTCAAAGATGAACACAGTACCACCATCCTTATGCGGATTGGCTTTGCTTAAGTAAAATGCCAGTTTCACACGCTGAGCCTCACCACCGGAAAGGGTATGACTGCCTTGCCCGAGGGTAATATAACCCAAACCAACATCCTGTAATGGCCTGAGTCTCTCATATATCGGTTTTTCATCGGCAAAAAACGATATGGCTTCATCTACAGTAAGCTGCAGAATTTCATGGATGTTTTTATCCTTGTAGGTAACCTCAAGAACATCATTTTTAAAGCGTTTTCCGCCGCATGCATCGCATGGAAGCTTAATGTCGGCCATAAACTGCATTTCAATGACAGTTTCCCCTTCTCCCTGACATGTATCGCAACGCCCGCCATCCACGTTAAAGGAAAAATGAGCCGGTTTAAACCCTTTAAATTTGCTCCACTGCTGTGAGGCAAAGAGCTCCCTGATTTCATCATAAGCCTTCACATAGGTAACAGGATTGCTACGGCTACTTTTGCCAATGGGATTCTGATCCACCATCTCAACCGCTTTTACCAGCTTCTTAGCGCCTTCCAAAGCCATGTGCCTGCCTGTTTTGGTACTTATATACTGTCCAATCTCCTTGCTGAGGGCCGGATACAGAATTTGCTTCACCAAACTGGTCTTGCCACTTCCGCTAACACCGGTAACAACGGTAAACACCTCCAGCGGAAATTCTACATCGGCTTCTTTCAGGTTATTGGCTTCAGCGCCCAGAATTTTAATGCTGTGTTTCCATTTACGGCGATTTTTGGGCACTTCTATAGCCTCTCTGCCCGACAGGTATTTACCTGTAAGGCTGTTTTCATCTGCAACAAGCGACTGATAATTGCCACTGAAAACCACTTCTCCGCCCAATGCACCGGCAAAAGGCCCCATATCAATTATCTGGTCAGCTGCTTTCATTACTTCTTCGTCGTGCTCAACAACAATAACTGTATTGCCTTCTTTCTGAAGCAATTTCAGCACACTGATTAACCTTTCTGTATCTCTGCTGTGAAGACCAATGCTGGGTTCATCCAAAATATACATACTGCCGGTAAGGTTACTGCCCAGACTGGTGGCCAGGTTAATGCGTTGGCTTTCCCCGCCACTGAGTGTATTACTCAAACGATTAAGGCTCAAATATCCCAGTCCCACATTTTTCATAAACAATAACCGGGTTATTATTTCGTTCAGGATCCGCTTGGAAATTTCTGTTTCAGTTTCATCGTATTTTACCGATGTAAAATACAAATACGCTGTATCTACATTCATTAGCAGAATTTCCTGAAGATTTATTCGCTCAGGAACGGCTTCTCCTGGATTGATTGCCCTTAGCTTTACATACCCTGCTTCTTTGCGCAACCGTGTACCCATACATTCCGGGCACTGTGTCTTTCCGCGGTATCTGGCAGAAAGAACACGGTATTGAATTTTATAGGATTTTTCCTCCACGTAGCGAAAGAAATCATGAATACCGGGCAGTGTTTTGGTACCATCCCAAAGTAGCTTTCGCTGTTCCTTGCTCAGTTCTTTGTAGGGCTTATGAATGGGAAAATCCGCATTCAGAGCCAGCCGAATAAAATCCTCACGCCACGCTCCCATGGTTTCTCCTTTCCAGGGGGCTACGCAGCCCTCATAGACGCTCAGTGATTTGTCGGGAATAACAAGATCTTCATCAATACCCAGCACACTGCCAAAACCTTCGCACTTGCGACAGGCGCCATAAGGGTTGTTAAAGCTCAGAAAATCGCGTGTAGGAACTTCAAATGTGATTCCATCACGTTCGAATCGGTTGTTAAAAACATGAAGACTCCCGTCCTCCGGCCTAATGGCACATTCGCCTTGCCCTTCCCAGAAAGCCGTTTCCACAGCATCCGTGAGCCGGCTCAAAAACTCTTCGTCCTGCAAATCAACAGTAAGGCGATCCAGCACCAGAAAATTATCGCCGGTTTCGCCGTGCCCCTTTTCGAGCAAATCCTCAATTTTCCGAATGTTATCGTTAACCAAAACCCTGCTAAAACCATTCTGTCGCAATAGCTCAAGTTTATCTTTTCTTAATTCTTTATCGTTTAATGGCGATAGAATAAGCACAGCGGTATTGGCAGACAATCCCTGCACAAATTGCAGCACATCCGTAACATTATCACGCTTCACCTCCATACCGCTCACGGGCGAATAGGTATGTCCGATTCTGCTAAATAACAATTTGAGGTAATCGTAAATTTCGGATGATGTAGCTACGGTGCTGCGTGGATTTCGCGTATTTACCTTCTGTTCTATTGCAATAGCAGGGCAAAGACCGAGTATATAATCAACCTCAGGCTTTTTCATTCTGCCCATAAACTGTCGGGCGTAGCTGCTCAGGCTTTCTACATAGCGGCGTTGACCTTCAGCAAAAAGCGTGTCAAAAACCAGGCTGCTTTTCCCTGAACCCGAAACACCCGTAACCACCGTAAAACTATTGTGCTGAAAAGTAGCATCTACCCCACGGAGGTTATGCTGACGCGCATTTTTAAGATGTATGGCAGGTTGTTTTGACACGATTTGAACAGAAATCGCAAAGGTCGTTTATTTTAAACCAAACGGGTTAAAAACAATTAAAAATCACAAAAAAATCACTGAATTGTGTCGCGAGCTATGCTGCTACCTGCCCAGATACCAACTCCGTTTCGAATATTAGAAAATACGGGCGTAGCCTCACCAAAAACACCGGCACCTTTTTTATAGTCCTCTATACTTTTGAAATACTTAAAGTACTGTTCACTCAAACTTTCAGTCACCACCAGATATTTTGGTGTTCCCAGTGCATACCCGAATGGCGTGATAAACGGAATACTCCTTGGCTGTCCATTAAAACTCCTATCGGAAAAAACCCATAATCCATTATCGCTTTCAATAGCTTCATTTTCAATAGCTGCATCTTTTGTAACAGGCTTTAGTGAATTCCAGGTAGCAGTTATATTATCGTAATAAAACAAAGAAATGCGGTAATAATTGTTTGATATCCCCTTGTCATTTATGTTTACAGTTAAAGTTCCGGTAGGATAACCTGAAGAATCAAGATCGGTAGAATCTTTCCATGAAGAGGGCGTTTTAGATGCTTTATCAGGCATTACCAATTCAGCAAAGACCTCATCAAACCCGGGCGCTTTCACACTTATGCTGTAATATTTACCTGCAAAAGCCCTAAATACAAGGTTTTCATACTTATCGGTACCCACGTTGTAGGTAAATCCTGTTGCATTCCCGTTTTCATCTCGCATAGTTACTACAGCGTTGTTAATAAACTCTACCGCACCGGTACTGCCCAAAGGAATACTTTTACTAACCTGTATTTCTACCTTATCCTGATCGTTGATAAGGCCATTAACCACCAGCCTGGTGCGTCCGCTAACTTCGCTGAGGTCAAGTTTTGTCTCGCACGCCGCCAGAACTAAAGTTATAATTGTTAAAAATATTGTTTTTTTCATGGTTTAGAAAACTACCCTGTAAAATCCTGATGGAATGAATGGAAAATAGGAAATACCAAAAGCCTGGACAGCCTGGCCTGCCGGCTGATCAACCCTTACCAGCAGCGGATTATTTCGGGCTGCGATATTGTAAATATTCACTCCGTAATACGAATTATAAGACCTGCGCAGGTACGGTTTTAATTTCTTTGTAAATCCAAAATCAAAGCGACTGTAGAAAGGCATACGGTAATTATTTTTAGCAGTGTAATCCAGCACTAGTATGCCATCGGCAGATAAATACTGACCGGTGGGTACCGTTACAGCATTGCCGGTCATCCAAACGCCACTAAATTGAATAGTCCAGTTTTTTTGAAGGGCATACACCCCTTGAAACGATATTTTGTGCCGTCTGTCCCATCGAAATGGGTAGGATTCACCAAAGTTAATGTCCTGAATATTGCGATCGCTGCGAGACAAGGTATATCCAGCCATTCCATTAAGTCTTCCAATCTTTTTCATCAACAAAAATTCTATCCCATAAGCCCTGCTTGTACCCTGCGCCAGCATTCTCTCCCAATAGCGAGGTTCATAATCATTTTCATCCTGACCGGTTAGGTCTGTGATGCCGTCAAAGGATTTAAGATATAGTTCCATACTAAATTCCAACCCTTTCTTCCATGGCTGATAAAATCCGCCCGTAATCTGCAAAGTGCGTTGCGGTCGAATAATCCCACCCGTTGGGAACCAGATATCTCCTGGTAAATTGGCATTAACACTGCTAAGCCTGTGCACCCCCTGGTTGGCTATACTAAAACCCAGTTTAAGCGCTTTTTGATCCTGTAATATCTGACTTATGAGGATGCGTGGCTCGGGACGTATCCAGGTTTTCCCATCACCTATGAATGACCAAATACGTCCACCCAGATTAACCTTCAGACCTGCACCCAGGTTTTTTTCATATTCTCCATACACGCTTATCTCCGGAGCAATACTCTTATTATCGAGCCCAAAAGTGGTATCCAAGCCTGTTGAACCTGCGCTACTCAAAGAAATATACAGTATGGAAGGATTGAATGAATGCAATACCGCTTCTCCACCATATCGCAAGTGCGCATTGGTTCTGAGACGATATTCAAAATTTGCTTTTCCAATGATATTGGTAATTGCATTCGAATTTTCTGTTTTTATTTGAAATGACGAAAACGAAGTGTCCGACTTAATGCTGCTGCCAATTTCAAAAGGGACCCTATATGAAGCTCTGGTCATACCCACCATGAAATTTCCATAATGCCGGTTATTTATTTTCTTTGCCCAGTTGATACCAAATAGGTTGTTTTGCCAGTTAAAACCCAATTTAAGATTAAAATCAAGTTGTCTGTTTAGAGAGTCAACATCGCTGGTGCTGATTGCTGATGCCAATTTATCCCGGCCACTGTAGGCAAAAAAACTTAGTTTATTGCGCTCATCCACCTTCCAGGTTACTTTACCGTTTAAATCATATAGGCCATAATATGCATACACATCTCCATCCTTGGGCAGCAACATATCCAGCCATGTGCGTCTTAGTCCAAAGCTTCCGGTAACCGATCCGCTTTGGTTTAAGGGGCCATTGGCCGCAGCATTAAAAAGCAGTAAATCGTGGCTATATGAGCCGGTCCAAGTCTTTGTATTACCTTCTGTTATGCCCACATCCAGCACGGCTCCCGCCCTGCCACCATAACGTGCCGGTGCCACACCGCGGTAAAACTCAGTGCTTCCGAGCAATTCGGGGTTATATGAACTTAAAAAACCAAAAATATGACCATTGCCGTAAATGGGCAATCCGTCCATCATCATGAGGTTTTGGTCGCTATTACCACCTCTCACATACATGCCGCTTAATCCTTCAATACCGCCGGATACTCCGGGTAAAAACTGCAACAGCTTAACAGGATCGGGAATACTAAGCAGTGAATTCATCTGCAATGTCTGCTTTCGAGTGGGACTCACATGACCGCCGCGCAGATCAAAAATGGCGTGGTATTTATTCCAGGTTGTATCGTCAATATTTTCCTCCAGGGGCTTTAGTTGAATATTGAAAGGCGTTGATGAATAAACATCTTCCACCATCCTCACTGCATAATAACCGGCTGCCGCAAAGAGCAATACATGCCTGCCGCTGCCAATACCCATGTTGTAATAGCCATCTCTGTTGGAGTAGGTGTATTGCAAGTCACTGCTGTCAATGACGAGTGCGTTCTCAATACGCTCACCGGTCTCCTTATCTTCTATCCAGCCATAAATACCGGGTATGTTTTGCTGTCCATAAATTTTTTGGAAAAACAAAAGCGACACAAAAACAAATCTCCATTTAAAGTTCATACTAAGAGTATTCAAATTTAATTCATATTGTCAACAATTCAAGATGTACTCGATTCCACAACTTTTCGCATTATAACGATCATGCGGAATCTGAGGCTTTTCGATGCGGATATGGATATTCTCTATAGCTGTTGAAGATTTTGTATTTATTTCTGCCGCAATATCGGCCGCAAGGGTTTCCAGCAATTGCCTTTCCTGGCTTGAAACTTCGTTAACAATATCCACCAGCTGCGTGTAATCCAGGGTGTGATAAATATGATCCATGTCAGGTACATGACTAAGTTGCACCTTAACGCTGATAAAAAGCTTTACCCCTTCTTTTCTCTCAAACTCATGCACCCCAATAGGGCAATTCACTTCCTGACTGTCTAAAAAAACAAAAAACATGCTGCCAATGTAGTTAAGTATTGATGTACAAAAAAACGGAACAATGTACCTTTGCAAACAAATAAACGAAATGCAGGCACAAAATCTCGATGAACTGTACGCCTCCAACAGAGGAAAAGACAACTATCAGGCGCCCGACTTTATGGGCGTGGACGATTTACTGACGGAAGAACAAAAGCTTATTCGCGGTTCGGTTCGCGATTGGGTAAAAAAAGATCTTTCACCCATAATAGAATATTATGCGCAGCGGGCTGAATTCCCGCACCAAATATTACCCGGACTGGCCGGTGTTGGGGCTTTTGGTCCTCAATTGCCCGCTGAATATGGTTGCGGAGGCATGGATTACACCACATACGGCATTATCATGATGGAGCTTGAAAGATGCGATAGCGGTATCAGAAGCACGGCCAGCGTTCAGGGTAGCCTGGTGATGTACCCAATATATAAGTTTGGCAGTGAAGAGCAGAAGCGCAAATACCTTCCAAAACTTGCATCCGGCGAAATGATGGGTTGTTTCGGCCTTACAGAACCTGACCATGGCAGCAATCCTGGTGGTATGACCACAAACTTTAAAGATGCCGGTGATCACGTCATTTTGAACGGGGCTAAAATGTGGATTTCCAATGCCCCTTTTGCCGATGTGGCAGTAGTTTGGGCAAAAAATGAAGACGGCAAAATTCACGGTTTGATCGTAGAGCGTGGCATGGAAGGTTTCACCACCCCCGAAACGCACAATAAATGGAGTTTAAGGGCGAGTGCTACGGGCGAACTGGTTTTCAATGATGTGAAAGTTCCCAAAGAAAATATTTTACCCGGTGTAACCGGTTTAAAAGGCCCCCTCACCTGCCTCAATAGCGCCCGCTATGGTATAAGCTGGGGAGCGTTGGGTGCTGCCATGGACTGCTACGATACTGCTTTGCGCTACAGCAAACAAAGACAGCAATTTGGTCGTCCTATTGCCGGTTTTCAGCTTCAGCAGAAGAAACTTGCCGAGATGATTACCGAAATCACCAAAGCGCAGTTGCTGGTTTGGCGCCTGGGTCAACTTATGGATGTCGGAAAAGCAACCCCTGCTCAGATTTCAATGGCCAAGCGTAATAACGTAGAAATTGCCCTGAACATAGCCCGTGAAGCCCGCCAAATCCTCGGCGGTATGGGCATTACAGGCGAATATCCCATAATGCGCCATATGGCCAATTTGGAAAGCGTGGTTACCTACGAAGGCACACACGACATACACCTGCTAATTTTGGGACACGAAATTACCGGCGAAAACGCATTTACCTGATAGGTTCATATTGCTGTCTCTAAACCCATATCGCTGTTTTGTATTTGTTGGAGTGCTGCTTGCAACAGAGGTATGCGGTTACACAAACAAACCTGTACTTGTTAACCTCAACATCAACAGGCAAAGCGACTCTATGGGATTTAACATGGTTTATGAATTGCAGAACCATTGTTACAAGCATATAATGGCCGGGACACTCAAGCTTTGGGATTCTCCGCAAAAAAATATTCGTATTTCGCCCAGTGCTTTGCAAGCAATTGAGCAATCATCAGAAACGCATTTTAATAAAACGGCCAATGTTTTTTTTCATGAATTCTGGAGCAGCGGTCGAAATAAAACAACTTTCACCATTGTAGGTATTTCATTTATAAATGATGGTAAAAAAGGGAAAGTTAGCTACGGCTATATAGACCTCAAGGAAAGCTGGAACACACTCTCCTCAATTATACTGGAATGCAATGTTAACGGACCGTCTGAGATCAAGCTTACCGATGCTTTGTATAGCCGTAATTACAATTTCAATGTGGTTCAGTTCGGAAAGCGACAATTTGCTAAAAAGCCAGAAAATGCAATCCAAATAAGAGACAAAGCCTTTTATGGGAAACGCGATATTGAAGGATTGTTTTCCATCCCTCAATCTAAAGATGTTTATTATAAAATTGTTGCTCACACTGATGATTTAGACGATCTAGGCAACATGATAATGACAAATATGCAACGGTTTTTTAATGAAAATAAAGATGTATTATTCAACCTGGGTGCAGATAATTACCACGATTATAAAACCTTAAAAAATGATGTGCTGGTTACAGGTATTGATTTTCATGAAGAATGGAAACAGCGTGGTAAGGTCATTGAATATGAAGTAAAAGACATTGTTATATACATCAACAACAAACCCCTGAATAGAATAACTGCCGATGTTGTTTATGAATGGGGATTGCTTTATCGTTTTAAAACGATGGAAGATTTAATACAGGAGAAGTCATACGATATGGTTCTTACCCGCATCAACAGCACATTGATTCCCGAATGGGATTCGCACAAATACCTGAAAGCACTGAATGTTTACAATTGGTCACAGGTAAGCAGATATGTTCAATTTTATTAAAAATCGATAATTCAAACATGTATAAAATCAAATTTGGAACCGATGGTTGGCGTGAAATCATTGCCGACCAATTCACTTCTGCCAATGTTCGTAAAGTGGCCATGGCCACGGCCAAATGGCTGCAAAGGCTGTCAGATAAACCGGTTTGTGTTGTAGGCCACGACTGCCGTTTTGGCGGTGAGATGTTTGCCGAAGAAACAGCACGAATTCTGGCTTCACAGGGCATAACCGTGCATTTGGCAAAAGGTATAGTAAGTACACCTATGGTAAGCCTGGGGGCTAAACAGCTCAAGGCAAATGGAGGAGTGATTATCACAGCCAGCCACAACCCTCCTACTTATAATGGCTTTAAGATCAAGGCAGGTTATGGTGGACCTGCTACACAAGCAGTTATTGATGAAGTAGAAAGCTATATTGGTGAACGGGAAATATCGTCGGCACTCCCATTGAAGCATTATGAAAAAATGGGAGAAATTATTTGGGTTGACCTAGAAACCATGTATATGGATCATGTGCGCAGTCAATTTGATATGGATGCGTTGCAATCTATTTCTTCTGGGTTGGTTTATGATGCTATGTATGGCGCAGGTCAAAACGTTATTAAAAAGTTACTGCCCGATGCCACATTGCTTCATGCTACGCATAATCCGGGGTTTGAAGGCCGCGCACCGGAACCCATTTTGAAAAACCTGCCTGAAATTGCTGAAATGGTTGCCAATAATGATAGGTTTATATGCGGTCTGGCTACTGATGGAGATGCCGACAGAATAGGTTTTTTTGATGAAAAAGGAAGATTTGTTGATAGCCACCACCTGATATTGCTTTTGATTAATTATTTGACAGAATACAAAGGTTTTTCAGGCAAGGTCGTTAAAAGTTTTAGTGTAAGTGACAAAGTAGAGCACCTTTGCAAACTAAAAGGACTGGACAGCATTACAACCAAAATCGGATTCAAATATATATGTGAGTGCATGGTAACAGATGATGTTCTTATTGGGGCAGAAGAAAGTGGTGGTATCGCTATAAAAGGTCATATTCCTGAAAGAGATGGAATCTGGATGGGACTCGTATTGATGGAATACATGGCAAAAACCGGAAAAACAATTTCGGCTTTAATTGCTGATATCTACAATGCAATAGGTTCATTTGCCGTAGAACGCTACGACCTTCACCTGGATCCCGAAACCAAAGATAATATTGTGAATCAGTGTAAGGCCGGAGATTATGCCACATTTGGAAGCTACATAGTCCAATCTATTGAAGATACCGATGGTTACAAGTTTCGCCTTGGCGACGCAGGTTGGGTTATGATACGTCCCAGCGGCACAGAACCTGTACTTAGGGTATATGCAGAATCTGTAAATTCAGCTGCTGCATTTTCCATATTAGATGCGGTAAAAAACGCTATTCTAAACTAATCTATTAAAAAACGTAAATTTATATCAACCATAGTTTTATTGATATTTATATCAATAAATACTTTACTATCACAGGACACCTGCTCCAGCATTCTAAAACGTCAGCAAAAAAGTTGGATTTTACTGAGTTCAGCCACTGTGGGAACTCATGCCATTTTATACCATACTTGGTATAAAAACGAGCCAATGAGTCCGTTTCACTGGATTAATGACAACCACAGCTGGAAGCAAATGGACAAAGTCGGACATGTTTTTGGTGCTTATTTCTCTGCTACCGCAACCTCGGCGGTCTTTCGTTATTCCGGTTACAGCAGAAAAAAGAGCGCGCTGTTGGGAAGTGTTTTCAGTCTTGCCTTTCAAATGCCTATTGAATATTTTGATGGAAAAAGCAGAGCCTGGGGTGCCAGTAGTGGCGATATGATAGCCAATGCAACAGGAACATTGGCAGCAGGTTTACAAAACTGGTTCTGGGGCAAGCCTAGAATCCCTATTCGGGTCACATTTCATAAATCATCTTATGCCCATTATCGTCCGAATATGCTGGGAAGCAGCGTTGCTGAAAGAATTTTAAAAGATTATAACGGACAAACCTACTGGATAGACCTAAACCCCGAGAGAATAAGGATGAGACCAAATTTCTGGCCACGTTGGCTTGGTTTAAACCTAGGTTATGGTGCTGAAGGAATGCTGGGTGGTGATGATAATATCTGGAAGGGATCTGACGGCAAGGTTTACGATTACAGCTATATAAAACGTTACAGGCAATACTATCTCGGCCCTAGTATTTCATTGGGTTATTTAAAAAATCATCCCAATAAAGCCGTAAGAGTTTTAGCACATATTACCGATAAAATTAGACTTCCATTGCCAGTTATTGAATACAATGGTAATAAGCAGTGGGTTTTTCACCCGCTTTACTGGTAATATCACAGGCTATTAATTATCATTGCAAACAGATGAATGAGCCGGTACAGATAGATGTCGAAAAGATTTTCAGGACAAAAAACCCAAGACTTGCAAGACACATTCCCGGATTTGTGTTTCGGTGGATAAAGAAAACACTTCATGAATCTGAGATAAACGGGTTTTTACGAGAAGAAAAATCCACTACAGGCGCTGCTTTTGCTTGCAATATTCTAAGTGCTTTTGGTGTACACCACGATGGTGACGGTCATAAGTACTTGCCTGCTGAAGGTGGAGCCATCGTGGCTGCCAATCATCCGCTGGGCGGAATGGATGGCATGATAATTCTGTGTCAGGCGGCGCGAGCAAGGCAGGATGTGAGTTTTATTGTGAACGATATTTTGCTAAACCTGCCTCAGTTTAATGATGTCTTTATTGGTGTAAACAAAACCGGCACCAAGGGACGCGAGCAACTAAAAAAAATTGAAGAGGTATATGCCTCTGACCGATTGGTATTGATTTTCCCTGCCGGACTATGTTCACGTCGTAATAAGGGTGTTGTGAAAGACCTTGAATGGAACAAAGCATTCATCAGCAGGGCCATTAAATACCAAAAACCAATAATTCCCACCCATGTTACAGGGCAAAATTCAAACTGGTTTTACAAACTGGCTAATTTCAGAAAGTGCCTGGGATTAAAGGCCAATATAGAAATGTTTTACCTGGCGGATGAAATGTTTAAGCAAAAAGACAAAAAAATACATGTTCGTTTTGGGCAGCCCATCCCCCATACCGTTTTTGACAATAGACACAGTCAGCACCAATGGGCGCAATTACTCAGAGATTATGTCTACACTTTGAGGCATAACCCTACCGATTTTGAAACCTTTGTTGCGAAAAATTCATAGCCGTTTGGTGTTTCTTTCTTAAACTTGCAAACAAGATGTTGCCGATTATTGAAAAAGTGCCCAAAGAAGAGCTGCTGAAAGAACTGACAGCAGATATTTTAATTAGGCCAACCAATAACATTGGCAACCACATTTATATTTTTGACGGAAATGAAAAACCTGCTCTAATGAGAGAGGTTGGCCGCCTCAGGGAATGGAGTTTCCGGGAAGCTGGCGGCGGAAGCGGAAAATCAACAGATATAGATGAATTTGATGAGGGTGACAAGCCATACAAACAATTGATTGTATGGAACCCTGAAGACAAAGAAATAGTGGGCGGATATCGTTTTCAGGTTTGCGATAATGCCCGTATAACAGACGGCACATTTCACCTAAGCACTACTGAAATATTTGAATTCAGCGATACCCTTAAATCTCAATATTTCCCTTACACCATCGAACTCGGCAGAAGTTTCGTACAGCCACATTACCAGCCCAGCGCTGAAAACCGAAAAGGTTTATTTTCTTTGGATAATCTGTGGGACGGACTTGGTGCACTGGTGGTAATCTATCCGCATATACGATACTTTTTTGGCAAGGTTACCATGTATACCCATTTTAACAGAACTGCCAGAGACCTGATACTGTGTTTTATGCATCATTACTTTCCTGACAAGGAAAAGCTGGTAAAAGTGCCAAATCCGGTAATTGCTGAAACAGACTGTAGTGCTTTTCTATCAGAAATTTCTGAACTCCCATATAAAGAAGGCCACCGCTTAATAAATCAGAAAGTGAGGGAATTGGGCGAAAACATCCCGCCGCTTTTCAACTCATACATGAACCTCAGCCCCAGTATGCGCACTTTTGGCACGGCCATCAACCATCACTTTGGTGATGTAGAAGAAACCGGGATCATGGTAAATATTGAGGATATCTATCCTTCCAAAAAGGACAGGCACATAAAATCATACCTTGATTATATATCAGGAACTATGGACGCTGCACAATAAGCTTTCCGGTTTGTTTGTATCCCATACAGGTTATGGTATACAAATAAATTCCATTGCTTAGCCCGGAAATATCTGCTTTTATAGTACCACCACCAAACGGCGCGCTGAATGTGTTCATCACATTCCTGCCTTGCAAATCTGTTAATTGCACATTAAACAATTGCGAAACCGGCTCCATCGCTCTGATGTAAATAAAACCGGCGGAGGGATTGGGGTATAGAATAAATTTATTGTCCACTGAACCTATGTTTTGTGTATGATTCATGCTTAAAGCTAACTTTACCGCATCAAATGCATTGATGCGTCCATATCCGAAGTTATTGTTGCTGTCATTGCCTGTCAGATCATCAAGAATGGCTGTTGCACGCAAAATTTGCCTTACCTCATTCAGATTCAGGCTTGGATTAGCCTCGAGCATTAATGCTACAATACCTGCCGCATGCGGAGCTGCCATGCTGGTTCCGCTAAACATTGTCCAGTATTGGGTTTCACCGTTAAACTGGCTTTGGTAAAGTGTATAATCGCCCATCCAGCCTGCAAATTGCTTGTTGTTTACTGCCGAAGCTATCATTTGACCGGGTGCACCAATATCCGGTTTCATACGACCATCTGCCGTGGGTCCCCGGCTGCTGAATACGGAAACTTCTCCTGTTTTAAGCCAGTTCTGAGCGCGATAAGTACCTGTATAGTCAATCCAGTTATTGCGGTTCACATAGGAACCCACAGATAGCGTTTGCTTGCCTGTACCGCCATTTTCACCCATGCTTCCGGAGGCTGTTCCGGCAAGATATTTACCGGAATAATCATTACCTTTCACTTTATCCAAAAACGATCCACTGGTCCAGCGGTATACCTGCCCACTGTTCCAGCCATGAATGGTTCCTTTACCGGTAATTCCCAACCTGATTCTGCATTTCGACGAATTGGAACATCTAATCAGGGCCAAAATATTGGGTTTTTGGTTGTTTACATAGCTTTTCTGGCAAGAAAACACATACGAAATAGTATCAGAGCCTTTTGCGATTGTGCGCTTCACCACGGGAGCTCCTGAAGCAAAAACATAAGGTTCCTCAATCAATAGATTTCCCAGCGTATCAAACAAAGAAATATTAAGGCCCAGATTTTCGCCCGGCGCACCCCATAAGTCGCAGTATACGCTTTCATCGGGATAATCTTTCCGGTTTCTGTCAACCACAAATGTGTAGGCAGTATCTCCCTTCAATGTAGTTGTAACATGCATCTGGTTGCCTGCATCATTTCCATTGGCGCCCACCATGATTTTTCCTCTACCCGAGAGCGTTTCCACCGCTTTATCAAAAATAGAAGTTCCATCATGTGGCCCTGTATGCATACCCCAGCTCAGGTTTGTTACTGCCGGCTTTTTTACTGCCGCAGCGTAATCAAAAACATATTTATAGGCATCAATTATGGTGGGATTGGCAACTACATAATCGCCCAATGCACTTCCTTTCAGGGTGTCATTGCTGTATTTAATAGTTACAAATACCAGATCGGATTCCGGCGCCATGCCGCGAAATTTTTGCTGGGGAGTAGTAAAGCCCGATCCGGAGGAAATGCCTGCGACATGTGTACCGTGTGTGCCATCATCGTCTCTTGCCGATTGAATAGTTGAGGAAATGGAAAACTCGGTACCATACGCAAAACCTTTCGGTGCGGCACCACTGCCATTGTTTTGATGCCAGAACTTTTTTACCCTATACACCGTTCCATCAGCATTGTAAAACGTAGGATGATTGGTTTGAAAACCAATATCCACAATACCTACGATTACATTTTTGCCCTTAAAAGCTGCCGGTAAGCCATTATTCAATCCATCGTGTACCTGGTTTACACGACTGTGAACCCTGGCAGTATCATTCAGCAATCTAGGAGAATTCAATCTGCCAGCAACATCGCAATACGCAATGCAAGGATTTGATATTAAATCTTTAAATTCATTATAATCAATATTTAAGAACTGTATATTTGAATAAATACTTCCGGTATTGGGTATAATACAATCTCTTGTTTTCCATTGAATTGTAATCCAGTGTTTTCCCTCATAATCAGATGGAAACAGCCTGCCCGGACCTTCCTCAAAAAACAATGCCGCCATTGGGGACAACACGCTACTTAATGGCTTTTCTATTTTTTGTTGTGCAAAAACAACAATATAAAACAGAACCATAAAAAATGACAGGCCTACTTTTTTTAGCATGACAGCAAATTTCGGATAAAATCGTGCGGTTTGAATTTCACCCAGCTGATTTTACTTCTTCGTTACAATTTGTTCTTGAAATATTTCATCAACTCCAGCCCTTTTTTCACATAGTTAGGATCATGGGTTTTGCTAATTCCGCTGGCCGGAAAGGTTCTGCCGGTATTGTGAATATGAAAAGCGTTTTTGTAATCCCCTTTTCTGAGAAACTTTCCATAAGCTTCATCAATCCATTTAACACCCCAGTAGGTTCCGTTTTCTTCACGCAAATCTTTGATTTTGATATCGTATAAAAGGCACTTATATCCCATCAGTTGAAATGGCCCCCAGCTTGTAGCCAGGTTTTGCAATGCCTCATCCTCAGCAGTTTCCAGATCAGTTGTCTTCACATGCTCATATTGCCTTTTTAAACCCATTTTAACCAGCCGCAGCCTGGCATATACATGTTTTTCATACCTTGAACCTGCCGGCTTTCTACCTCCTGATTCGAGCATACACAAAGCAGCCAGGTATTCGGGAGCAATTTTAAATTCCTTGCCTAGTTTCTTGAAAGCATCTCCGTAGTTGTCTATAACGGCCTGTTTGCCAAAATATTCCCCCATCGGGCCATCTGCCAAACTTCGCCACCAGTAGCCACGAAAAAAAACAAGCGTGAGGCATATCAATACTATTACTACTGTAAAAAACAGCCCAAGTCCTTTATTGGATTGCGAACCCACCTTTCAAAAATAGCAAATTTGCGTCTTACCTTTGTCAAATGACTGATTTATCATGGCTGGAAAGAACGCAGTTATTGATTGGAGAAGAGCAACTCTTAAGACTAAATAGCAAGCGCGTATTGATAGTAGGACTTGGTGGTGTTGGCAGTTATGCGGCAGAATTTGTATGC
>Ga0194118_10000162_pt1 | contig 130342 bp, 117 predicted proteins | sample TA2MahsurfametaG_2_FD_148662 | JGI IMG/M metagenome (GOLD analysis project Ga0194118, IMG submission 148662) | Freshwater microbial communities from Lake Tanganyika, Tanzania - TA2015013 Mahale N5 surface | ecosystem: Environmental > Aquatic > Freshwater > Lake | place: Tanzania: Lake... | reverse complement strand
TACGACGGTGACGTGCAGTCCGACACCGTGGCCCAGGGTTACGGATCACTCGGTCTCATGACCTCGGTGCTCATGACCCCCGACGGAAAGACCGTCGAAGCCGAAGCCGCGCATGGCACCGTCACGCGCCACTACCGCGAGCACCAGAAGGGCAACAAGACGTCCACCAACCCCATTGCGTCGGTGTACGCGTGGACGGGTGGTCTGAAGCACCGCGGAAAGCTCGACAACAATCCCCAGCTCATCGAGTTCGCCGAGAACCTCGAGCGTGTGTGCGTCGAGAGCGTCGAAGGTGGCGAGATGACCAAGGACTTGTCCATTCTCATCTCGAAGGATCAGCCTTGGCTCACCACCGAGGACTACCTCGCGGCGCTCGATCGTCGCTTGCAGCAGAAGATGAAGTGATCGCGTGCGAGCCGTCGTCCTGCGCGCACACGGTGGCCCGGAGGTCCTGACCTTCGAACAGGTTCCCGATCCGGTTCCCGGACCGGACGAGGTTCTGGTCGCCATTCGCACGACGGCGCTCAATCGAGCCGATCTTCTGCAACGCATGGGTGGCTACCCCGACCCGCGTCGTGGTGTGGCCCTCGAGATCCCAGGCCTCGAGTTCTCTGGTGTGGTGCGGGCCGTGGGAGAGCGCGTGTCGCTCTGGAAAACAGGCGACGAGGTCATGGCCATCGACGCCGGCGGCGCGTACGCCGAACTCATCTGCACCCACGAGCGTCAACTCATGCGCGTGCCGTCGTCGGTGGGCGTGCGTGATGCGGCGGCGATCCCCGAAGTCTTCCTGACCGCGTGGGACGCCTTGGTTCTCCAGGGCGGTCTCACGTCGGGTCGCTGGGCCCTCGTTCATGCCGGTGCGTCCGGTGTGGGCACGGCGGCCATCCAGATCGCCAAGGCCATTGGTGCCCGCATCGCGGTCACGTGCAGTGCCGGCAAGGCCGACGCGGTTCGTGCTCTCGGGGCCGATGTCGTGCTCGAGCGTTCGCCGCACGATTGGTTGAGCGACGCCATGAAGGCCGTGCCGAGTGGTTTCGACGTGATCCTCGACGTGGTGGGTGGCGAAGAAGTCGATCGCAACTTGAAGGCGGTCACCACGCGTGGTGTGATCGTTCAGGTTGGTCTCATGGGTGGCGCACAAACTCCGGTGAACGTCGGCTTGCTCCTGGCCAAGCGAGCGCGCTGGATCGGCACCACTCTGCGCGCACGACCGCTCGAAGAGAAGGTCGCCGTCACGCAACGCTTCGTCGCCGAGATGTTGCCGTTGTTCGACACCGGTGCGCTGCGACCGATCATCGATCGTCGTTATCCGTTCGACCGGATCGCCGAAGGCCACGAGGCCATGGCGGCCAACCTCAACACGGGCAAGATCCTCATCGACGTGTCCTGAGCCATGGCCGTCGACGACCGACCACGCGCTTTGGCTCATCACCCCGGACTCGACGGAGTCCGCGCCGTGGCCGTGTTGGCGGTGCTCGTCTTCCACGCCGAACAGAGTTGGTTGCCGGGTGGATTCCTGGGCGTCTCACTGTTCTTCACGCTGTCGGGTTACCTCATCGTCAACTTGCTGGTGAGCGAACTCGAACGAAGTGGTGCGGTGTCGTTGCGCGCGTTCTGGGCGCGAAGACTGCGCCGACTGGCTCCGGCCGCGACCGTCACCATCGTGGCCGTGGTCGGCTTGGCGTCGTGGTTGTCGTCGTCGCTCGAACAGGGTCGCATTCGTGGCGACGCGGTGGCGGCGGCCACGTACGTCGCCAACTGGCGAGCGATCGCGGCCGACAACTCGTACGCCGAGATCTTTGCCAACGCCAGCCCGCTGCAACACATGTGGTCGCTGTCGATCGAAGAGCAGTTGTACCTGTTGGTTCCGATCGCGGTGGTCGTCGCGGCTCGATTCGGGTTGAGGCGCCGAGGAATCGGCGTGATGTTCGCCGTCGGTGCCGCCGCATCGTTCGCCATCGCGATCGCATCCGACGGTTTCGACCGCATCTACTACGGAACCGACACCCGGGCGTCCGAACTTTTCGTCGGCGCGGCGTTGGCCTGTTTGCTCGGCCCACGTCTCGAACGGTGGGCACTCACGATCAATCGACCACGAGCGATCGTCGGTCCGATCGCGCTGGTGGCGTTCGTGTCGTTGTGCCGGTTCGTCGACCTCGACAGTGCGTGGCTCGTGTCGGGCGGCCTCACCGCGGTGGCGCTGGCGAGCGCGGCGTTGTGTGCCGGCGCAATCGTGCCCGGAGTGCTCCGCACCGTGTTGTCGTGGCGTCCGCTCGTGTACGTGGGCCGCATCAGTTACGGCCTCTACTTGTTGCACTGGCCGGTGTACGTGTGGCTCGACGGCGATCGTCTCGATCTCGACCCGGTGCCGTTGTTCGCGGTGCGCTTGGCTGTCACGTTCGCGGTGGCCGCTCTGTCGTATCGCGTCGTCGAGATGCCCATTCGTCAGCGCACTCGGCTCGTGAATTCGCGCGTGGCCTTCACATCGTTCGTGGCCGGAGTGGCGGCCGCGGTGACGATCCCGTTGGTCGTCCTGGCCGCACCCGGCACCGCCACGATCGATGTGGTTCCCAAAGTGCTGTCCACCGTGGCTCCGTCGTCGGAGACGAGTTCGGGGGAGCCGACTTCCGACCAGTCGACTCCCGCTGCACCAAGTGACCTGAAGAACCTCCTGGTGATCGGCGACTCGAGTGGTGAGAACGTGGCCTTGGCTTTGTCGAACGGCGCCGACGGCCGACTGGGCGTGGTGTCGGGCGCGGTCATCGGCTGTCCGCTCGTCAACGTGAGTGAAGTGTTCAGGCGTATCGACCAGAACCAGGACACCGAGTACTGCCCCGACAACCTTCTGACCGTTGCTGATCACGCCGCCGACATCGACGCGCTCGTGATCGTGGTGAGCGTGGCCAACCAATGGGACTACCGACCGCTCGACTCCGACGAGCGAGTGGCGGTGGGCACTGAGCGGTATCGGGCCGATCTCGATCGATTCATCGAGAAGGTCAACGACGTTCTGGCGTTCAGAGGTGTGCCGGTGTTGGTCCTCGAGTCTCCGATCGTGGGCGACAACCCCATGATGAACGGTGACACCGCCGAACCGCGGGCGGCCTGGAACTCAGTGATGCGGGCGTGGGACGAGCGTTGGCATTCGGTGGCGGTGGTTCCGTACGCCGACTTGCTGGCCGACCCGATATCCGACGAGGGACGTGCTCAACGTCCGGATGGCACGCATCTCGACGCCACGTTCGGCGAGATGTTGGCCCGCGAGTCGTTGATCCCGCGCATTCGTGAGGTGTACGCCCGAACCATCGACGAGATGCGTACGTCGGGCTGCTTGGTCGATGGCCGCCTGGCCGTGTCGGCCTGTCGCGTCAGTTCGTGACCTCGAACGTTCGCGTGTGCCAACCAGTGGCACCGTCGGGTGCGACGTCTTGCACCACGTCGGTTTGCGTCTCGCCGTCCTTGTCGGTGGCGCGAACCTGCACCACGTGACGCCCGGGTGTGGCGTCCCATTCGATGATCCATTGCCGCCAGGTGTCGTCACTCACGTCGTTGCCGAGCTCGGCTTCTCGCCACGGGCCGTCGTCGACACGCACTTCCACTTTCTCGATCCCGGTGTGCTGCGCCCACGCCACACCAGCGATCGTGATGCGACCGGGGGCCACCTTCTCGCGATGCCGTGGCACGTCGACGCGTGACTGCGTCTTCACCGGACCGAGGCGCGACCAACCGAGCGGAACCCAATAGCCCTCGCGATCCCAGGTGGCGAGTTCGATGCGCGCCAGCCACTTGGTGGCCGACACGTAGCCATACAACCCAGGCACGACGAGGCGAGCCGGGAAACCGTGTTCGAGTGGCAATGGTTCGCCGTTCATGCCGATGGCCACCATGCAGTCGCGACCGTCGAGCGCGACCTCCACCGGGAACCCGCACGTCCAGCCGTCGAGGCTCGTGCTGAACACTTGCTCGGCACCGTCGAGGACACCCACGCGATCGAGCAAATCCTTGAGCAGAACCCCTTGCCACCTGGCGGTGCCGATGAACGGTCCGCCCACCGGATTCGACACGCAACACAACGTGACCGGTCGCTCGACTTGGGGCAACGCGAGCAAGTCGGCGTAGGTGAGCGTGAGCGGTGTCTCGACCAGACCGTCGATGGTGAACGACCACGAATCACGATCGACGGTCGGGAACGACATCGCGGTGTCGATGCGGTAGAAGTCGTCGTTGGGTGTGAAGAACGGTTCGGTGGGGTGGAAGCCGTCGGTGTTCGGCACGTCGACGGTGTCGTCGACGCCCGGTAGCGCCGATGGGCGTTGCGACTCGATACGGCGCACGCGATCGTTCTGGCGCGAACGTCCGACCAAACCGGAAGCGAGAGCCACCGCGCTCACGGCACCGGCGGCGCCCACGAACTGTCGACGATCGAATCCGAGCGGAGCCACCGACTCGGTGGGCCGACGGCGCGCGAACCAGTGGCGAGTGCCTGACTGCATGAGCACGACGAACGATGCGATACCGGCCACCGCACCGACGACGGGTCCGACGTACGACCACGTGGTGGTGCCGGTCCGCTCGGCCGCACTGGCCAGACCGAGCATCGTGAACAGAATCGTTCCCCACGCGTAGGCCGACCACCGTCGCGTGGTACCGAGTGCGGTGGCCACTACGGCCAACACGATCCAGATGCCCACGCGCAACGCGGTCTTGTCGTTGGTACCGAAGAGATCGATAGCCAGGTTCTTGAGCCAGCGCGGCACGCGATCGATGAACGAACTTCCCACGGTGTCGATGGGCGACGCGGTGTTGCCGAGGGCGGTGACGAGGATGCCCACGCACACCGAGCACAAGCCAGCGAGAAGGCCGGCGATAGCGCCGACGATTCGTGGTGGGGTGGGAAGTGGCGCGCGGGGCGCCCGAGGATCGACTTCGAGAGTCTCGGTCACCGCTCGTACATCGGCACGTAGTCGCGGGTCTCGGAACCCGTGTACCACTGACGCGGACGGCTGATCTTCTGCTCCTTGTCGATGAGCAGTTCTTGCCAGTGCGCGAGCCAGCCGGCCGTGCGCGGAATCGCGAACAGCACGGTGAACATGGCCACCGGGAAGCCGAGCGCCTGGTAGATGAGACCCGAGTAGAAGTCGACGTTCGGGTACAACTTGCGATCGACGAAGTACGGATCGCTGAGCGCGCTCTCTTCGAGTTTGAGAGCCACGTCGAGCAACGGGTTCTTGCCGGTCACTTCGAAGACCTCGTAGGCGGTCTTCTTGATGATCTTGGCTCGCGGGTCGTAGTTCTTGTAGACGCGGTGGCCGAAGCCCATGAGGCGACCGCCCTTGCCGCTCTTCACGTCGGCGATGAACGCTGGAACGTTTTCGACGCTGCCGATCTCTTCGAGCATCCGCACCACGGCTTCGTTGGCGCCACCGTGCAGCGGACCGTAGAGAGCCGAAGCAGCGGCAGCGGCCGACGAATACGGATCGGCGTGGCTCGAACCGGTGACGCGCATGGCGGTGGTGCCACAGTTCTGCTCGTGGTCGGCGTGCAGGATGAAGAGCACGTCCATCGCGCGCTCGAGGCGCGGATCGACTTCGTACTCGCCGACCTTCCACATCATGTTGAGGAAGTTGGCCGGGAACGACAGATCGTTGTTGGGATAGACGAAGGGGAGACCGACCGAGAAGCGGTAAGCCATGGCGGCCAGCGTGGGCGTCTTGGCGATGAGGCGCAGGATTTGCTTGTCGCGCGATTCCTTCAACTCGATGTCCTTGGCGTCGTTGTAGAAGGTGCCGAGGGCGGCGAGCGACGACACGAACATGCCCATCGGGTGGGCGTCGTAATGGAACCCGTCCACGAAACGCTTGCGCATGTTCTCGTGGATGAAGGTGTGGTGCGTCACGTCGTGCGTCCACTTCGGGAGCTGATCCTTGGTGGGCAGCTCGCCGTTGAGGAGGAGGTACGCCACTTCGAGGTAGGTCGACTTCTCGGCCAACTGCTCGATGGGGTAGCCGCGGTACCGCAGGATGCCGGCGTCACCGTCGAGGAAGGTGATGGCGCTCTTGCAGGCCGCGGTCTGCATGTAGGCCGGGTCGTAGATGAAGAGCTGCGGATCGAGCTCGCGAACGGCCGAGGCGGGGATGGTGCCACCCTGAATGGGGACCGTCACCTTCTTGCCAGTACGGTCGTCGATGATCGTGATGGTGTCGGGCACCTTGCTCGTCCCCTTGATCGTGAGGTCCGTTGTTCGGACCGTGGATATGTGGTGGGGCTTTCTCCCCGAAGGACGAGGATAACCACCGAAGTGGGTTTCGCTCCTAGCCGCACGAGCCGGGACTCACCCTGGGATTCAGCCCGAGATTCACGCCGAGTCACGCCGAGTCACGCCGAGTCACGCCGAGTCACCGCGGGTCACCGCGAGTCACCGCGGGTCAGAGCGGCGTGTTGTCGTGCTTGCGTCCAGGTAGCCGTTCGCGCTTGTCGATCAGGGCGTCGAGGGCAGCCGAGATCACGGCCCGGGTGTCGGCTGGTTCGATCACGGCATCCACGAACCCACGCTCGGCGGCCACGTACGGATTGAGGAGGCGCTCGGTGTAGTCGGCTTCGAACGCGGCGCGTTCGTCGGGGGTGGCGCGACGCTGGAGGATGGCGGCGGCCTGACCGGCCCCCATGACGGCCAACTCGGCCCACGGCCAGGCCAAGCACAGATCGTTGCCCATCTTCTTGGAGTCCATGACGATGTAGGCGCCGCCGTAGCTCTTGCGCAAGATCACGCAGATGCGCGGCACGGTGGCTCGGCCGTAGGCGAACACCAACTGCGCGCCGTGGCGGATCATGCCGCGCCATTCGAGGTCCTTGCCGGGATAGAAGCCGGGTGTGTCCACCAGCGTGACGATCGGAATGTTGAACGCATCGCAGAATGCCACGAACCGGGCCGCCTTCTGAGAAGCCGGGATGTCGAGGGTTCCCGCCAACACGATCGGTTGGTTGGCGACGATGCCGACTGGTCGTCCCGACAAGGTTGCGAAGCCGGTCACGACGTTGGCGGCCCAACGCGCGCGCAATTCGAAGAATTCGCCATCGTCGAACACGGCCCGAATCACGTTGCGCACGTCGTAACTGCCGGTCGACACGACCGGAATCACCTCGCCGGCTTCGGGAACCGAACGTTGCGGATCGTCATCGGTCGCGAACGTGGGTGGCTCGTCGTCGCAGTGATCGGGGACGTACGAGAGGAGTTGTTCGGCCAGTGCGACCGCGGCGTCGAGGTCGCTCGCCACCAGTGTGGCCGCGCCCGTATGACGTCCGTGGGTGGCCGTGCCGCCGAGTTCGTCGTTGTCGACGGTGACGCCGGTGAAATCGGCGACCATGGTGGGACCCGACACGAACGCGTACGACGATTCGGTCATGATCACGTGATCGACGATGCCGAGCAGCAGAGCCGGTCCCGACACGGCCGGACCGTCGACGATGATGACCGTCGGTACGCGGCCCGAGCAGTCGGTGAGTGCGCGCGCGGCCAGACCCCAGGCGTGCAGCGCCGAGAACCCGTCGCGAATCTCGGCTCCCGACGATGCGATCACGGCCACGAACGGAAGCAACTGATCAGTGGCGGTGCGCGTAGCCGCTTCGATCACACTCGACGCTTCGTACGACAGCGCACCCTTGTGCACTTCGGAGGTGACGTCGACCCACACGACACGTCGATCGCCGAGCGATCGCACCTCGGCGCAAGCGGCTCCGGGTATCCGAGAGATCAGCGCGACCGGGCCCACGCCGTGAGCGTAGGTCTCAGGTGGGTTTGAGGGGGAACGCGTCGGTACCCACGTATACGCCGGGCTGACGCTTGCCGCGACGGGCCACGAGTTCGCGCACGGTGTCGAGCGCGGCTCGAGTGGGTGGTCCGGGACGCGGTCGACGTCGCTGGACCCAACCCACCACGCGGCGGGGGAGTTCGGGCACCTCGATGCGCTGGAAATCACCCGACAACCACTTGGGTACCGCGGTGGCCGGCACCACGGCGGCACCGAAACCTTCGAAGGCGAGCGACGCCATCAGGCGAACACCGTCGATCTCGGCCTGGGCCGAGAGCGTGACAGCGTGCGATTCGGCGGCGCGGTTGATGATGCGACGCAATTGCGACGAACGTGGCGGAAGCAGGATCGGGTGCTCGGCGAGTTCGACGATGCCCACCGCGTCGCGACCGAAGAGCGAGTGCGTTTTGGGCACCAGGAGAATCAGATCTTCGGCGAACAACGGCTCGACGGTGAGTTCGGGATCGTCGACGGGCAAGTGGACGATCGCGGCATCGAGCTGGCCGGCCACGAGGCGAGGAACGAGGGTCGAGGTTCCGCCGTCGGAAATGGTGGGTCGAACGGCCGGGTACTGAGTACGCAGCGTGGTGAGGAAGGCCGGCATGAGCCAGCGCGCCGTGGTGCCGATCACGCCGATGCGGGTGGCGCCCGAGATCACGTCGTCGAGGGCGGCCAGGTCGGCCGAGATGTCGTCGACCTCGCGCAGGATGCGCCGGGCCCGTTCGATGACCAGGGCGCCTTCGTCGGTCACCTGACCCGAGGCCCGGTCGATGAGAGTGACCCCCAATTCACGCTCGAGCCGGGCGATATGGGCCGAGACGTTGGATTGAACGGTGTAGAGGGCTCGGGCGGCGGCCGAGAACGAACCGTGGTCGGCGATGGCCACGAGGGTGGAGATCTGGCGCAGATCCATCTCTAAAAATGATACTATCAATCTCATCTATCGGCTTGAACGGTCACCTATTCACGTGCATACTATTAGGACATACGACGTGGATGTCCCCCCATCTACGCGAACGATCCCCCAGTGGCCATCCCCCAGCGCCACAGGGATCTCAGGTTGAGAGGCCCCACGTCCCCCACGTGGGGCCTCTCCCGTTCAGCGGTACCGTTCGCCTCGTGACAGCGGCGGCCATCTTCGATCTCGATCGCACGCTCATCACGGGCGCGTCCGGAGCGGTGTACTCCGATGCGATGCGGGCGGCCGGTGTCACGTCGCGAGCTCTACCCGGCGAGAAGGCGTTGTTCGAAATCTTCAACCGCGTGGGCGAAACGCTGCCGTCGATGGCACTGGCTCGTCAGGCCGCCGCGTTGTCGCGTGGACGCAAGCGCGCCGATGTGCGCGCGGCCGCCAAGGTGGCGGCGAAGCAATTGCGCGACATGGTTCCGCCGTACGCGTTGAAGGTGATCGAAGAACATCGGGCCGCTGGTCGCAAACTCGTTATCGCCACCACGACGCCGTACGACTTGGTGAAGCCGTTGGCCGACTTGTTGAAGTTCGACGATCTCGTTGCCACGCGTTACGGAGTGTCGAAGGACGGCACCTACGACGGAACCATCGACGGACCGTTCGTGTGGAACAGCGGAAAACTCGAAGCGGTTCGCGAATGGGCCGGCCAGAACGACGTCGATCTCGGCGAATCGTACGCGTATTCCGACTCGGTGTTCGACGTTCCATTGTTGTCGGCGGTTGCTTTCCCGCACGCGGTGAACCCCGATCCGCGTCTGGCTGTCGTGGCCGCGGCCCGCCGGTGGCCGGTTCTGCATTTCGATCTGCCCAAGGGTGTGGCCAAGGTTCCCGTGGTCAACATGGAACTGCAGAAGTTGCTCCTCGAGTTGGCGCGTCCGCAGTTCATTCCGTTCGCCAAGTTCGACATCGAAGGCACCGAGAACATTCCGGCCGACGGTCCGGCCATCATCTGTGGTAACCACCGTTCGTACTTCGACATCTTCGCCATGGCCGTCACGGTCGCGCGGGCCGGACGTCCGGTGCGCGCACTGGGCAAGAAAGAAGTGTTCGACGCACCGATCATCGGACAACTCGCCACTGCATTGGGCGGTATTCGTGTCGAACGCGGAACCGGCAGCGACGAACCGCTCATGGCTGCGGCCGATGCTCTGCTGGCCGGTGAAGTCGTGGCGATCATGCCCGAAGGGACCATTCCGCGCGGACCGGCCTTTTTCGATCCGGCGCTGAAGGGCCGTTGGGGTGCGGCGCGGTTGGCCATCCTCACGAAGGCGCCAGTGGTTCCGGTGGGGTTGTGGGGTACCGAGAAGGTGTGGCCCCGCTCATCGCGCTTGCCCAACTTGTTGAACGTGGTGAATCCGCCGCTCGTCCGCATTCGTGTGGGCGAACCGTTCAAGATCGGCGGCAAGACGCCGGCGCCGGCCACCAAGAAGATCATGACCGCGATCAGCGGGCTGCTGCCGGCCGAAGCGCGGATGACGCGCGTTCCGTCGGAGACCGAACTCCGACTCACGTATCCGCCTGGTTACAAGGGCGATCCGGAGAAGGAAACCGCGCGTCGTCCCGGCACCGACTGAGATCTCCGCAGTGGGCGCGCCTCAGGCTGCGCGCAGTGCGGGCAACACGTCGCTGGCCAGAACATCGAACGAATCGCGCAACTCGCGGTCGGGCATTCCGCCCATGTCGAGCATGACCAGTTGCGTGTCGAGGTGCAGAGTCTCGCGGGCCACCGCGAATCGCTCGAGAACTTCGGCCGGTGATCCGCAGATGGCGATCGACGACGTCATCGTGTCGTACGTCGGAATCGGGAACGGGCGCGGTTCGCGACCGGCGCGCTGCGCGCTCTCGCTCGTCCACTTCGAGAGTTCACCCCAGTACGCCTCGTAACGCGGACGGAATCGCGCGTGGGCTTCCTGTGACGTGCGCGCGACTCCGAAGTGAGAGATCGCACCGATGCGCCGTTGCGACGGATCGTGGCCGTACTTCGTCCAGGCCGCTTCGTAGTGCTCGACCGCCGGCTTGAACATCTCCCACACGCCGAACACCGAGGGGAGCATGAGCCAGCAGCCCAGGCGGGCGGCCAGATCGACGCTGTCGATGCTGAGACCAGCGCCGACCCAGATCGGCGGACGAGGAGTTTGTGTCGGCCGCGGGTGAACGGTGGCGTGATGAAGGGGTGCACGATATTTGCCGGTCCAGGTGACGTCTTCTTCCGACCACAGCCGCACGATCAATTCGAGGCTCTCGGCGAAACGTTCGGATGCGCAGGCTTCGTCCTGGCCGAATTCGGAGTACACGTCGGGGAACAACGTGCCGCGGCCGAAACACGGTTCGATGCGTCCGTTGGAGATGGCGTCGACCGTCGCGTAATCCTCGGCCACACGCACCGGATCGAGATTGGCCGCCAGCGTCACTCCGGTGGAGAGACGCAGAGTGGTGGTGCGTTCGGCCGCCGCCGCGAGCACGACCTGCGGTGACGACATGATGTAGCGGCTGAAGTGGTGCTCGCCGAAATGAATCGTGTCGAAGCCGGCCGCCTCGGCCCACACCGCCTGATCGACGAGATTGCGGTGGCGTTGCGCAGGCGTGCGCAGCTCGCCGGTGATCGGATCACGGATCACATCACCGAGGGAGAGCAGACCCGTGCGCACGAATCAATCGTACGAGAGCGGGGGTCCGTCGAAACGATCGACCGTGGCGACCACGGGTGAACGCTTCAACCGGGTGGGTCGCCGCTCGGGATGACCAAGGAAGATCACGGCGGCCAAGGCGTGATCGGCCGGTAATCCGAGGATCGGACCGGTGATCGGCTCGACACGCGTCGCGAAGGTGGTGATCACGCCGCCGAGGTCGTGCTCACGGGCGGCCAACAAGATGCTCCAGCAGAACGGATAGATGGAAGCGCCGCCGGCCACGGCCGGGCGGTCGAGGTCCTTGTCCATCATCGCGATGCGTGACAGGTCGGCCGCCACGGCCAGCACCACGGGAATGGATTCGATGTTGGTGAGCAGCGGGTTGGGCGCGTGCGGCGGTCGATCGGTGGGCGGTGTGTAACCCGCTGGTGGTACGGCCGTGAATGGAGTGTGGCCGGCCGCGGTGGCCACCATGTAGTCGTTCCAGACCGGTTGCATGGCGTCGGCGAGTGAGCGACGCACCGCGTGATCTTTCACCACTGCGATGCGCCACGGCTGGCGGTTGCCGCCGCTCGGCGCGAAACGAGCGTCATCGAGAACGGCCGCGATCGTCTCGTCGGAGACGGGGCGATCGGTGAAGGCGCGAATGGCCGCGGTCGACCGCAGTGCTTCGCGCAGATTCATCAGCGGCTTCCGGCTACCTTCGCGCGAACGATGTTGAGGGCCGAACCGGCCTTGAACCACTCGACTTGTTCGTCACTGAACGTGTGGAGCGCCTCGAAGTCGACGATCGAGCCATCGGGCTTGACGATCTGACACTTCACGTTCCGGCCCGGCACCGGCGGAAGGTTCAACACGTTGATGCGGTCGTCCTCGCCGATGAGTTCGTACGTGTTCGGATCGGCGAAGGTGAGCGGCAGGAGCCCCTGCTTCTTCACGTTGGTCTCGTGGATTCGCGCGAACGAACGAGCGAAGATCACCACACCACCGCGGAAGCGCGGTTCCATGGCCGCGTGTTCGCGCGACGAACCCTCGCCGTAGTTGCGATCACCGATCGCGCACCACTGAATGCCGGCCTGGCTGTAACGCTTGGCGATGTCGGGGTACGAGCGAGTGCCGCCGTCGGTGATGTCCTTGCCTTCGCCGACCGCACCCGAGAACGCATTGACCGCGCCGATGAACAAGTTGCCCGAGATGTTCTCGAGGTGACCGCGGTAGGTGAGCCATTTGCCGGCGGCCGAGATGTGGTCGGTGGTGCACTTGCCCTGCGCCTTCATGAGCACCGGGAGGCCCAGATAGTCCTGACCGTTCCAGGCCGGGAACGGCTCGAGCAACTGCAAACGATCGCTGGTGGGGCTCACGGCGACCGTGACACCCGAGCCATCGGCCGGCGGAGCGGTGAACGTGTTCGAGCCCGGGTCGTAACCGCGGTTGGGCAGCACTTCGCCCACCGGCGGGTCGAGCCTCACGTGCGTGCCGTCGGGTGCCGTGATGGTGTCGACCGTCGGATCGAAGTCGAGGCGGCCGGCCAAGGCGATGGCCATCACGGTGTCGGGAGACGTGACGAAGCTCAGTGTGTTGGCCGAGCCGTCGTTGCGCTTGGGGAAGTTGCGATTGAACGAGTTGACGATGCTGTTGGGCTTGTCGGTGACCGCCTTGGCGCGCTCCCACTGGCCGATGCACGGGCCGCACGCGTTGGCGAGAACCGTGGCTCCAACCGCTTCGAGGTCGGCCATCAGGCCGTCACGCTCGATGGTCGCGCGGATCTGTTCGGAGCCTGGGCTGATGAGCAGTTCGCACTGTGCACGCAAACCCTTGGCCGCGGCCTGACGGGCGATCGACGCGGCGCGGGTGATGTCTTCGTACGACGAATTGGTGCACGAACCGATGAGCGCAGCCGACACGTCGAGCGGCCACTCGTTCTCGCGCGCGGCGTCGCCGACCGCCTTGCCGATCTTGTGTGCGCGGTCGGGGGAATGCGGACCGTTGATGAGCGGCTTGAGTTGATCGAGATCGATCTCGATGACCTGGTCGTAGTGCGCGCCGTCATCGGGACGCAGATCGACGGCCACCTCGTCGGCGGCATCGGCGATGTCTTCGCGACCGGTGGCCTTCAAGTACAGAGCCATGTTGTGGTCGTACGGGAACACCGAACAGGTGGCGCCGATCTCGGCACCCATGTTGCACACCGTGGCCTTGCCGGTGGCCGAGATGCTGTCGGCACCGGGTCCGAAGTATTCGACGATCGCGCCGGTGCCGCCTTCGACCGTGAGCACGCGCGCGACTTCGAGGATGATGTCCTTGGGTGACGACCATCCCGAGAGAGTTCCGGTGAGCTTGACACCGATGACCTTGGGCCACTTCACGTTGAAGGGGAAGCCGGTCATCACGTCGACCGCGTCGGCGCCGCCAACACCGATGGCGACCATGCCGAGTCCGCCGGCGTTGGGTGTGTGGCTGTCGGTGCCGATCATCATGCCGCCCGGGAAGGCGTAGTTCTCGAGCACGACTTGGTGGATGATTCCGCTACCCGGGCCCCAGAAACCGATGCCGTACTTGGCCGACACCGACTTCAAGAAGTCGTACACCTCGCGGTTGTCGTCGATCGCGACGCCGAGGTCGATCTTGGCGCCCACCTTGGCGAGGATGAGGTGATCGCAGTGCACGGTGCTCGGCACGAGTGTGCGCGGCAGGCCGGCCGTCATGAACTGCAACAGCGCCATCTGTGCAGTGGCGTCCTGCATCGCGACGCGATCGGGATTGAAGTCGGCGTAACTCGCACCGCGCTCCATCTCCTGCGTCTTCGGGTCGACGAGGTGGTTGATGAGAATCTTCTCGGCCAAGGTGAGCGGCCGTCCGAGGCGCTGGCGGCCGATGCCGACGCGCTCGGACAGCGAGGCGTACACGTTGTTGACGAGGTCGATGGGGGTCCCGGCAGTCACGGCGCTCATAGGACAAGTATGATACAAGTGTGCGGGAGATCAGGTATCGGACGATCGCCGACGAACTGCGTCGGCGCGTGGTCGACGGCACCTACGCGGCCGGTCGGCTGCTGCCCTCCGAGGCCGATCTGGGCCATGAATTCGACGCCAGTCGCGTGACGGTTCGGCGCGCCCTCGAGACCCTGCGCGACGAGAACCTGTTGGACGCTCGACAGGGTTTCGGCTGGTTCGTGGCCGCGGCACCACTGCAGCAGAGTCTGGGCCGACTGGCCACCATCGAATCGCAACTGGCCGAAGGTGGCATTCATCCCGAACGACGGGTGCTCGAATTCGCGTTCGAGCGGGCCACGCGTCGCGTGAAGCAGATCCTCGGAACCGACAACGTGTTGCGGGTTCGCCGACTCAACTTGGCCGACGGCGAACCCTTCGCGTTGGTGACCGTGTGGTGTCGGGCCGATTTGGCGCAGAACCTGTCGCGAGCCGACGTCGAACGTTCGCCGTTCTACGAACTCTTGAACGTGCCGCTCAAAGGTGCGGTGCAGACGATCGGTGCCGATGCGGCATCCACCGACGATGCCGAACTGTTGCAGATTCCGCTGGGCTCGCCGGTGTTGCGTTGCTCGCGCACCACCACCGACACATCGGGTCGATCGGTTCTGTTGTCCGAGCACGTCTTCCCGGCTCACCGCACCGAGTTCGTGGTTGATCTCCCCCAGGCCGAACCCTCGATCGCACCATCGGGTCTGCGTCTGGTCGAGTGATCGAACGCTTGATCAGGCGAGCGCCGACAGCGCCGCATTGACGATCTGCGCCGGTTGCAGATCGAACAATCCGTACACATCGGCGATGGTGCCCGACTGCCCGAAGGCGTCGACGCCCACCGGGAACACTCGGGTACCGAAGACTCCGCCCAACCAGGCCAAGTGGTGACTGGCGGCGTCGTGCACGGTCACGATCGGCAGTGAGCGTTCGTCGCTGCGAATGAGTTCGGCCAGGTGATGTTCGGTCGTCGCGCGACGAGCCGAACGCGCCGAGTCGCGCAATCCACCGCGCCACTCGCGATAGAGGCGATCGGAACTGGTGAGATCGAGAACGACCGCTTCCACACCTTCGTCGGCCAACGACTCGGCGGCGCGCAACACTTCGGGCACGACCGGCCCACAGGTCGCGATCACCACATCGGCCGCGTGTCGCGGTTCGCGCAGGCGGTAGCCGCCGCGCAATACCTGACGACGCAATTCGTCGGCACCCAGACGCGCGCTCGCGTCGGCGAACGGTGATTGATCGATCGGACGGGTGGACAGACGCAGATACAGGCTGTCGCCGTCGACCTGGGCCAGACGCGCGAGACCGTCGCAGAGCAACCAGTCGAGCGCGGTCGCGTAGGCGGGTTCGGCGTAGGTGAGTCCGGGCAGTTCGAGGCCGATCGAGGGTGTGATCGAACTCTGGTGCGCGCCGCCCTCGGGTGCGAGTGTCACGCCGGCCGGTGTTCCGACCACCACGAAACGCGCACCGTTGTAGAGCGCGTAGATGAGGGCGTCGAGCCCGCGGCACACGAACGGGTCGTACACGGTGCCGATGGGCAAGAGGTGTTGGCCGTGCAGATCGTGACCGAGCCCGAGCGCGTGCAGCATCAAGAACAGGTTCATCTCGCTGATGCCCAGTTCGATGTGGTGTCCGGCCGCCGTCTGCTTCCAGCGCAGGAGACGTCCTTCGCCGAGGAAGTCCTGCGGTTCGTCGGGATTGAACACGCCGGTCTTGTTGATCCAGCCGCCCAGGTTGGTGCTCACGCTCACGTCGGGCGAGGTGGTGATCATTCGTTCGAGCAGTTCGGGTGTTTCACCCAAGCGCACGAGCAGGCGCCCGAAGGTTTCCTGGGTGCTGGCCGTTTTGGTTGCGCCACCGCCCACTTCGTGCGGAATCGGCAAACGCGGTCGCTCGGCGAGCGGGCGATTGTTGAGTTCGCCACCCGTCGACGCACACATCCGACCTTCGGGCGAGTTCGGATCGAAGCGGTCCCATTCGATGGTCGCGTCGAGTCCGAGCGAACGGCGGAACTCGTCGATCTGCTCGCGGCTCAGCAGCGCGGCGTGGTTGAGTGGATCGCCGGCGATGGGCAAACCCCAACCTTTGACGGTGTAGGCGAACACGACACTGGGTCGATCGGTCACGGCATCGCAAGCGCGGAAACTCTCGATCAGACACGAGAGGTCGTGGCCGCCGAGGTTCTGCACGAGCGGAGCGACTTCTCCATCGGTGTAGTCGGCCAGGAATCGTTCGACGGTCTGGTCGGCACCGACGAGGAAGCGTCGCCGGAGTTCGGCTCCGGTGAACTGGAAGAGCGACTGGTACTCCTCGTTCGACATCTGATCGATGTGCGCGCGCAACGCGTCGCCGCCGGGTCGAGCGAAAGCGGTCCGTAGTCGGTGGCCGTACTTGGCTTCGACCACGTGCCAGCCCGCACCGTCGAAGAACTCCATCAACTTCTTGATCTTCTGACCCGGGATCACGCGATCGAGGCTTTGACGATTGGTGTCGACGATCCAGGTGACGTTGCCGAGGCCTTGGAGTGCCGGATCCGTGATGGCTTCCCACACGTTGCCCTCGTCGAGTTCGGCGTCACCGGCCAAGGCGATGAACCGGGCGCCGGTCGCACTGGTGGGACCGAAGCGCGATTCGACGTAACGCCGCGCGGCGGCGGCGAAGAGCGGCGCGACGACTCCGAGGCCCACCGAACCAGTGGAGAAGTCGGCGACGTCGGGGTCCTTCGTGCGACTCGGATACGCCTGCAGTCCACCGATCTGACGCAGCCGCGTGAGGTACGAACGATCGAGTTCTCCGGTGAGGTACTTGATCGCGTGGTACACCGGCGACGAATGCGGTTTGACGGCCACTTTGTCTTCACCTGACAAGTGGGCGAACCACAGCGCGGTCATGATCGAGACCATCGACGCCGACGACGCTTGGTGGCCGCCGACCTTGATCTCGTCGGCCGGACGATCGTGGTTGGCGTGGTCGATCATGCGCGTGGCCAGCCACAGAATGCGCCGTTGAACCGATTCGAGCGTCGTCAGATCGACGTCGTCTACGTGACCCCTCACGTCACGAGTCTGTCACGGAGCGGGGTGCCTCGCGGTCGCTTCCAGCCCCGAGAACTAGCCTCGCCTCGGCATGAATCAGCAGCAGTCGACGGTGCGGGCCGAGAGTGTGGTGTCCACTCGTCTTGAACACCTGCCCGGTCTGGACGGCTTGCGCGGCATCGCCGTGTTCATCGTTCTGCTGTATCACCACAGCATCACGTGGATCACCGGTGGCGAACTCACGGTGTCGATGTTCTTCACGCTGTCGGGTTTTCTCATCACCCGACTCATGGTGGGCGAGTGGGGTCGCACCGGCACCGTCTCGTTGACGAGCTTCTACGAGCGACGTGTGCGGCGACTCTTCCCGGCCTCGTTCGTGGTGCTGCTGGCCATCGCGGTTCTATGGACCGCGTTCCCCGGTTCGGGTCGACGCTTCGCCCCGTGGGAATGGTTGAGCGGACTCTTCTATTTCGAGAACGTGTACTTGCAGGCGGCCGGCAAGGACTACGGCGGATTGTTCGGTCTGGGCAATCCACTCCAGCACCTGTGGAGCCTGTCGCTCGAAGAGCAGGTGTACCTCGTGTTCCCGGTGCTGGTGCTCTTCATGATGAAGGCGCGTCACGATCGACGGGCGGTGTGGCGGCTCTTCGCGGTTCTGTCGTCGCTGGCGGCCGTGGGTTTCGCGCTCGGCGCCTACTACAGCGATCACCGGCCGCTCTGGAACGCGTTGCCGGGCCTCTCGGCACAGTGCGACGGTTCGTCGTGCGCGTACTACGCCACCGAGGTGCGGGTGGCCGAGTTCTTGTTGGGCGCGGCCTTCGCGGTGCTCTGGTCGGTGTGGAAGATGGCCCCGCGCATCATCGACACCTTGCGCAAGCCGGTGTTCGCGGCGGCGTCGTGGCCGCTCCTGGCCTTCGCCTATCTGGTGTGGTGGAAGGTCGGCTGGCGCAACGACTGGGCCGATCGCTTCTTCCCGTGGGCCGTGCTGGTGAACGGCCTCATCACTCTCGTTCTCATCGCGTACTCCATCGCCAACGTGGGGATGTGCCGCTTCCTGTCGTGGCGGCCGATCGCTCTGGCCGGTCACACCACGTACACCATCTACTTGGTGCACTGGCCGGTCTTCTTGTGGTGGGAGTCGCTGCGACTCGACTTGTCGTTTCCGCGGTGGCGAGTTCCCGGCACCGATTGGGTGCTCGTCGACCGTTTCTGGTCGTTCTGCCTGAAGACCGCCATCACACTTCTGATCGTCACCGCGATCTATCGATTCATCGAAGATCCGGTGCGCCGCCGAGTGCGGTGGGTGGGTCGGCGCCTGTACGTGTGGTTGGCCGTGATCGCCTTGGTGGGTGTGGCGGTCGTGATCGGTGGCCGAGATCGACGCGCCGAGGCCGGCGATCTCTTGTCGAGCCTTGACGAGTCGGCCCTGGCGTTGCAGCAAACGATCATCGCCGAACTCCCGGCGGTTCCCGACGACGCGCCGTCCGATTCGGCGGTCGATCCGTCGCTGCCGGCCCGCGTGCTCCTGGTGGGCGACTCGCAGAGTTGGGTGTTGTCGGCCGGTCTCGAGTCGTGGGCCGCGACCAACGGCGTGAACATGGTGCCGAGCCCGGGTGTCGGTTGCGGTATCGGCGAGAACACGCCCATCGAGTACCTCGGTGTCGAACAGGACGCGCGCAAGGGTTGCACCGAATGGCGTGACGCGTTGCCCCAGATCGTCGCCAAGTTCAAACCCAATCTGGTGGTGATCGTCGGAGGAACCGCCGACCTCTCGAATCGCCGCCTCCCGGGATCGGACGGGTGGTCGCACATCGGCGAGCCCGACTACGACGGGTGGCTCACCGAGCAGATGACGTCGTTCGTCGACGTGGTCGCGTCGACGGGAGCACGAGTCGTGTGGTTTTCGAGTCCGACGGTGCGCCCCCCGTACGTGGCTGGTGAAACCGGGGTGCCGCCGTTCGACGAATCCGATCGGGTGCGCGTCGATGCGTACAACGCTCTAATCGAGTCGATCGCCGCCGATGACGATCGGGTGGAGTTCGCCGATTTCGCGGCGGCCGTTCGTGCTCACCCGGGAGGCGAGTTCGAGCCCAAGATGCGACCCGATGGCGCGCACATCGATCTGAAGTACGCACCCGAATTGGTCGACTGGATCGACGCCGCGATACGGACCGTTCATGGCAACTGATCGCATCGCGACGTCGGCCCGCCGGTGGTGGAGTGCGTCGGCGGCCGTGCCGGCTGCCCTCACCTGGCTGGTGGGTTATCTCGTGGTCGCTCTCACCGGCGTGGCGTTCAGCACCGCGTATCTCGGATTCGGCTGGCAACTCACACCGTGGGACGTGTTGTCGAACGATCCGTTGCGCAGTGCCTGGAACCTGCACGTGCAGCCACCGTTGTGGAATCTCGTTCTCGGCGTGCCGGCCTGGTTGTCGCCGTGGAGTGATGCGATCACGTTGCAGATCGTGATGCTCGTGATCGGGCTGGCGATGGTCGCGCTGGCCGCGCGATTGGCCGAGATTCTTGGCGCCGGACGTCGGGCCGCGTGGATCATCGCGGTGGCGGCCACGCTGCACCCCGAAGTGTTGAAGGGTGCCTTCGAACCCAATTACGAACTCGCGGTGGCCGCGCTGCTGCTCGGAGTTCTGGTCGCGCTGGCCAGCGCACTCAAAGCGGGCACCACGTCGAATCCGGCCCGCCGCATCGGGTGGCTGGCCGCGGTGCTGACCGTTCTGGTGATGACGCGCAGTCTCTATCACCCGCTGTTCGCCGCGATCGTCCTGGGGGCGATCCTGTGGCGATTCCGTTCGGTCCTCGTGCGCAGGCAGTTGTTGCTGATCGCACTGGTTCCGGTCATCGTCGTCGGCGGCTGGATCGTGAAGAACCAGATCATGTTCGGAACGCCGAACTTGTCGAGTTGGTTCGGCATGAACCTCCAGCGCGCGGTGATCCCGGTGCTCGATCGTGACGACCTCGAATCGATGTACGAACGCGGCGAGGTGTCGGACATCGCGATGGTCGGACCATTCGGTGCCTACGACCTCTACGCCCCGTACGTCGAGCCCTGTGAGCCGGAGCACTCGTTCCGATCGCTGGCCGAACCCACGCGCCGAACCGATGCCGCCAGCCCGAACTTCAACTACGAGTGCTACATCCCCGTGTTCGAACGAGCGGGTCGCGACGCGTGGGCCGTCATTCGTGCGCATCCGGATGCGTGGTGGGAAGGTCGGATGTGGTCGTTGCGAACGACCATCGCGGTGGCCACGTTGCCGAGTGAATCCGATTCGGTCGTGATGCGTGTGCTCGACGACGTGTACTCGGTGGCCCGCATCGACTATCGCGGTGTGCTGTCGACCGAGGGATGGGGAACCCCCATCTACGGATCGCTCGCCGCGCCGGCCGACTTCTCGGTGACTCTCGCGTTCGCGTACATCGGCATTGGTCTCTGGGGACTCGTCTTGCTCGTGACGTGGTTGCGACGCCGTCGCCTCGGGGAGATCGACCTGGTGAATCTGACCGGATCGTTCATCGTCGTGTTCACGGTTCTGGTGGGCGCGGTGGCCGAGTTGGGTGAGCAATCACGTTTCCGAACCGTGCTCGATCCGATCGCCACGGTGATGATCGCGACGGCCATGACCCGGCTCGTGTCGGTTCGTCGTCAGTCGCAGGCGATCGCGCCGGGCGAGTAGATCGTCGCACCCGGCCGACTGGTCGATTCGAGGCGACCGGTTTCCACTTCGGCGTCGAGTGCATCCTGATCGGCACTCGAGAATTCGGCGGTGTCGACGATCACGACGATCGCATTGGCCCGATCGAGCGCACACGGAAGTTCGGCGTAGAGCGGCGCGGTGTCGACTCGCTCACCCGTGAGCGGTTTCGCCGGAGTCGGTGCGTACACCGCGGGGATGCCCGTAGCCCAGTGCATACCGTCGGCGTCGTTCGACACGATCGCCTCGGGGTCGAAGCCGGCGATCATGGCGTCGTACGGATCGGTGCGCGATGGTTCGGTGAACGGTTGGTCGAGCCCGCTGGGAGCCGTGGCGACGGCGAACCACCCGAGGGCGATCACGAGTGACGCCGCTGCCCATCGTGTGGTGTTCGGCACGCTCCACACGAGGGCGCAGATGGTGAGGATGCCGGCTGGCAGCATGAGTCGGTTGTCGGGGACCGCCAACGCATCGAACCCGAGGAAACCGAGTACCAGGCCGGCCGTCACGATCGCGGCCGCCGCCAACGCGAACTCGGCTCGGACGTTCAGTCGGCTCCGTCGCCGAATGACACCGGCCAGTGAATAGACGAGGGCACCGATCCACACGATCGCGAGTGGCCACGACCACCAGTCGGGTGATCGATCGACGAAGTAGGTGCGCGTGAGATCACCTTGCGACGAATCGAACCAACCGCCGATCGAGCGAACGAAGAGTTCGAGGTCGAGCCGTTCGACACCTCGCCAACCGGCATCGTGTCCGCCACCCGCGGTCGAAGCCAGAACGATGTTGAGGAGCGCGGGTGCCATGAGAGCGATGGTCCAGACGATCGACTCACCTCGTCGGCGTGTGCGCTGAAAACGTTCCCAGCCGGCGAGGAGGGCGAGGGGACCGCCGATGAAACGAAGCATCGATGCGACGATCACCAACGTGGCGACCGGCCACCAGCGGCCGTTCGTTCGGTACGAGGCGAGTGCGAGCGCCAGGCCGACGACGGCGGCCGCGAAGAGTGGTTCGGACAATGCTCCGTGCGTGACCAACCGAGTGGTGGGGAGTGTGACGATTCCGATGGCCACCACGACGAGCGTCGCGGCTCGCAGCGGTTGCCTCCCGGTGATGCCGCCGCCGCGCACGACCAGAACCACCAGGGCAACGAGCGCGATCACCGTGAGGACGGCCAGGGCGGCCGACGATCCGATCGCCAGAGCGATGACACCGGCCACCAACGGATACCCGATCGGGAAGTCGACGAACGGCAGTCGCCCACCCCGCGCCAGGAACTCGATGGCGTCGAAGTTGGAGAACGCCGGGGCCAAGGTCGTGGAGAAGACGTGGCCGCGGGTGAGGTCGTCGGTGCCGCTCCAGTACGTGACCGTGTCGAGGATCGGGACCACGCCGTCACGCAACTGCACGACGGCGATGACGAGCGCTCCGAGGGCGGCCAGTGAACCGGCGATCGTGTCGACGGCTGATCGGACGCGCACACGATGAGTTTGCCAGCCCGTGAACCTGCCAACATGATCTCATGGCCGTCGAAAATCGCGTTTCCATCACTCTGTCCGAGGGCATCGCCGATGTCCGTCTCAACCGCGCCGACAAGCGCAATGCGCTCGACAACGAGATGTTCCTCGCGTTGGCCCGAGCCGGCGAGCGTCTGAAGACCGAGAAGGGTCTGCGTGTCGTCGTGCTGTCGGGTGAAGGTTCGTCGTTCTGCGCCGGACTCGACTTCGGTTCGTTCCAGCAGATGGCCGGTGGTGGCAAGGACGCGGCGAATGCCGAGGGCAGCCCGGGCACCATGGCCGAAGGTCGCATCACCCATCTCGGCCAGCAGGTGTCGTGGGTGTGGCAGGAGGTGCCGGTGCCGGTGATCGCCGCGGTGCACGGACACGCGCTTGGTGGCGGTATCCAGATCGCGCTCGGAGCCGATATCCGCATCGTGCATCCCGAGACTCAGATGTCGGTGCGCGAAGTCCATTGGGGTCTGGTTCCCGACATGACCGGAACCCTCGCCCTGTCGAAGCTGGTGCGGCCCGACGTGGCCAAGGAGCTCGTGTTCACCGCGCGGGTGTTCTCGGGTCGCGAGGCGTTCGACTTGGGTCTGGCCACGCGCTTGTCGGACACTCCCTACGCCGACGCCATGGCCATGGCCGCCGAAATCGCCGGGCGGAGCCCCGACGCGGTGCGCGGGGCCAAGGTGCTGATCAACCGTTTGGCCAATCACGACGCGGCCGCTCAGTTCGCCGAGGAACGTCGTGTGATCGGCTCGCTGATCGGTCGACCCAATCAGGCGGAGGCCGTGATGTCGAACTTCGAGAAGCGGGCGGCCCAGTTCGTCGACGTGTCCTGACGCACGTCACCCCTGATCGGGCCGGAAAAACAGTTGGGTCGGCCCGACCCTCCATCTAGTCTTTGTTTTGCCGTTCGGGCCAGCGTCGTCCCGGGGGCCACATCCAGTGTGTTCGTGGACCCGAGAAAGATGACGATGAACATTCCCCTGAACGAGGCCGGACTCCCGGCCAAGTACGGTCTGTACGACCCGCGCTTCGAGCACGACGCCTGTGGTGTGTCGTTCGTGGCCGACATTCATGGTCGCGCGTCGCACGACATCGTCGCCCGTGGCCTGGGTGCGCTCTGCAATCTCGAACATCGCGGTGCCACTGGTGCCGAGGCCGACACCGGCGACGGGGCGGGCATCCTCATCCAGGTTCCCGACCGTTTCCTGCGCGGAGTGGTGTCGTTCGAGTTGCCAGCCGCCGGCGCCTACGCGGTGGGCATGGCGTTCTTGCCGGCCGACACGGTGTACGCCGAGAAAGCTCAGGCGACCATCGAGTCGATCGTGGCCGACGAAGGCCTGCGCGTGATCGGATGGCGTTCGGTTCCCGTCGATCCGACGTGTCTCGGTGCGAGTGCGCGCCAGGTGATGCCGTCGTTCAAGCAGTTGTTCATCGGTGATGCGGCTGGTTCGAGTGGGATCGCCCTCGATCGCAAGGTGTTCGTGGCGCGTAAGCGGATCGAACACGAGTTGCCGGCCGAGCAGAAGACGTACTTCCCGTCGCTGTCGAGTCGCACCATCGTCTACAAGGGCATGTTCACCACACCGCAGTTGGGCGCGTTCTACCCCGACCTGGCCGACGAGCGCATCGAGAGTGCGGTGGCCCTGGTGCACAGCCGCTTCTCCACCAACACGTTCCCGTCGTGGCCGTTGGCCCACCCGTACCGTTTCATCGCGCACAACGGCGAGATCAACACCGTGCAGGGCAACCGCAACTGGATGCGCACGCGCGAAGCGTTGCTGAAGAGCCAGATCATTCCGGGTCTCGAGCGAGCCTTCCCCATCTGTACACCCGGTGGAAGTGACTCGGCCAGTTTCGACGAGGTCCTCGAACTCCTTCATCTGGGCGGGCGGTCGCTGCCGCACGCCGTGCTCATGATGATCCCGGAGGCCTGGGAGAACCACGAGACCATGGACGCCGCCAAGCGCGCGTTCTATCGATTCCATTCGTCGCTCATGGAGCCGTGGGACGGACCGGCCTCGGTCGCGTTCACCGACGGAACGTTGATCGGAGCGTTGCTCGATCGCAACGGTCTGCGCCCCAGTCGTTACTGGGTGCTCGACGACGGTTTGGTGGTCATGGCGTCCGAAGTGGGTGTCATCGACATCGATCAGTCGCGCGTGTTGAAGAAGGGTCGTCTGCAGCCGGGTCGCATGTTCCTCATCGACACGGCCCAGGGTCGCATCATCGACGACGAGGAGATCAAGCAGCAGTTGGCCGCGGCCGAGCCGTATCAGGAGTGGCTCGGCGAGGGGCTCATCTCGTTCGGCGATCTGCCCGAGCGCGAACACGTCGTGCACAGTCACTCGAGTGTGCTGCGCCGTCAGCAGGTGTTCGGATACACGCACGAGGAACTGAAGATCATCCTCGCGCCCATGGCCAAGACCGGGGCCGAGCCGATCGGATCGATGGGCACCGACACGCCGATCGCGGTGTTGTCCGATCGTCCGCGTCTGTTGTTCGACTACTTCCAGCAGTTGTTCGCCCAGGTGACCAATCCGCCGCTCGACGCCATTCGCGAAGAAGTCGTCACGAGCGTCGGATCGACCATCGGTCCCGAGGCCAACCTGCTCGAGCCCGGTCCGGGAAGTTGTCGCCAATTGGTGCTGCCGTTCCCGATCATCGACAACGACGAATTGGCTCGCATCATCCACGCCGACGACGAAGGCTCCTTCCCCGAACTGCACGCCCACGTCGTGTCGGGTCTGTATCGCGTCTCGGGTGGCGGTGCGGCGCTGAAGTCGGCGCTCGACGAGATTCGCATCGAAGTGTCGTCGGCCATCGAGGCCGGCGCTCGCGTGATCGTGCTGTCCGATCGCAACAGTGACGAAGCGTTGGCGCCCATCCCGTCGTTGTTGTTGACGGCGACGGTTCACCATCATCTCGTGCGCGAGAAGAAGCGCACGCAGGCCGGACTCGTGGTCGAATGCGGCGACGCGCGCGAAGTCCACCACATGGCTCTGCTCATCGGATTCGGCGCGGGTGCCGTGAACCCGTACTTGGCCTTCGAGTCGATCGAAGACATGATCCGTGAAGATCTGCACGGTCTGGGCGGAGTCGATGCGCACGCCGCCGTGAAGAAGTACATCAAGGCCTCGGGCAAGGGTGTGCTGAAGATCATGTCGAAGATGGGCGTGAGCACCGTCGCGTCTTACACCGGTGCGCAGATCTTCGAAGCCATCGGTCTGGGCTCCGAACTGGTCGACGAGTACTTCACCGGCACGGTGAGTCGCCTGGGCGGAATCGGTCTCGACGAAATCGCGGCCGAAGTGTCGGCTCGTCATGTCACGGCTCATCCGAAGAACCCCGAGCACCGGGCCCATCGCAAACTCGATCTCGGTGGCGAGTACCAGTGGCGTCGTGAGGGCGAGTTCCACCTCTTCAACCCCGAGACGGTGTATCGCCTGCAGCACGCCACTCGTGCGAAGCGCTACGACATCTTCAAGCAGTACACCAAGGCCGTCGACGATCAGTCGCGGAATCTCGCCACGTTGCGCGGCCTCTTCGATCTGAAGACGGGTCAGCGGACGCCGGTTCCGATCGACGAGGTCGAACCGGTGTCGGAGATCGTGAAGCGCTTCTCCACCGGAGCCATGAGCTACGGCTCGATCTCGGCCGAAGCGCACGAGACGCTGGCGATCGCCATGAACTCGATCGGCGGCAAGAGCAACACCGGTGAGGGTGGCGAAGATCCCGAGCGTCTCTACGATCCGCAGCGTCGTTCGGCCATCAAGCAAGTCGCCTCGGGTCGATTCGGAGTCACGAGCGAGTACCTCGTGAACGCCGACGATCTGCAGATCAAGATGGCCCAAGGTGCCAAGCCCGGTGAGGGCGGCCAGTTGCCCGGTCACAAGGTGTACCCGTGGGTGGCCAAGACGCGTCACTCCACACCTGGTGTGGGCCTCATCAGCCCGCCACCACACCACGACATCTATTCGATCGAGGATCTCAAGCAGCTCATTCACGACTTGAAGAACTCGAACCCGTCGGCGCGTGTTCACGTGAAGTTGGTGGCCGAAGTGGGCGTCGGGACCGTGGCGGCCGGGGTCAGCAAGGCCAAGGCCGATGTCGTTCTGATCTCCGGACACGACGGTGGCACCGGCGCGTCGCCGCTCACGTCGCTCAAGCACGCGGGCGCACCGTGGGAACTCGGTCTGGCCGAAACCCAGCAGACACTCATGCTCAACGGTTTGCGCGACCGCATCGTCGTCCAGGCCGACGGTCAGATGAAGACCGGTCGTGACGTCGTGATCGCCGCGTTGCTCGGAGCCGAAGAGTTCGGGTTCGCGACCGCACCCTTGGTGGTGAGTGGTTGCATCATGATGCGCGTCTGCCACCTCGACACCTGCCCGGTGGGTGTGGCCACGCAGAACCCCGAATTGCGCAAGCGCTTCTCGGGCCAGCCCGAGTTCGTCGTGAACTTCTTCGAGTTCGTGGCCGAGGAAGTGCGCGAGATCATGGCGCAGCTCGGATTCCGCTCGATCGCCGAGATGGTCGGACACAGTGACGTGATCGACTCGGTGCAGGCCGTCGCGCACTGGAAGGCCAAAGGTCTCGACCTGACGCCTATCCTCGCGCCGGCTCAGAACCCGTACGGCCAGTCGAGCCGGCAGACGGTCGCTCAGGATCACGGTCTGTCGGAGGCGCTCGACAACGAGTTGATCGCTCGCTCGAAGAAGGCGATCGAGAACGGCGAGGCCGTTCGATTCGCGGTCTCGATCCGCAACGTGAACCGCACGGTCGGCACGATGCTCGGCCATGCGGTCACCCGTCGTTGGAAGGGAGCGGGTCTGCCCGACGACACCGTCCAGATCGACTTCCGCGGTTCGGCTGGTCAGAGTTTCGGTGCGTTCGTGCCGCGCGGAATCACCATGCGTCTCGAAGGCGACTCCAACGACTACCTCGGCAAGGGTTTGTCGGGCGGTCGACTGGTGGTGCGTCCCGACCGCGACGCCACGTTCGAGGCCGAAGACAACGTGATCGCCGGCAACGTAATCGGCTACGGCGCGACCGGTGGCGAGATCTATCTGCGCGGTCTCGTCGGTGAGCGGTTCTGCGTTCGCAACTCCGGTGCCACGGCAGTCGTCGAGGGCGTCGGTGACCACGGGTGCGAGTACATGACCGGTGGGCGCGTGGTCGTGCTCGGTCCGACCGGCCGCAACTTCGCGGCCGGAATGTCGGGTGGTATCGCGTACGTGTACGACCCGAACGAAGTGTTCGCGGCCAAGGTCAACTACGAACTGGTCGACCTCGAACCGCTCGACACGACCGATGTCGACTTCCTGCGCACCACCATCACGGCCCACACCGAAGAGACCGGCAGTGCGGTGGGCGGTCGGATCCTGGGTGCGTGGGACGCCGAGGTGTCGCACTTCCGCAAGGTGATGCCGCGTGACTTCAAGCGAGTGCTCGCCGTGATGGACGAGTCACGTCGTCAGGGCCTCTCCGAAGAGCAGACGTTGCAGCGAGTGATGGAGAGCAACAATGGGTGAGACGACCGGCTTTCTCAAGTGGAACCGCGAGGCGCCGTCGCGTCGTCCGGTTCCGGTGCGTTTGCGCGACTGGAAAGAGGTCTACGAGCCGTTCGATCGTGATGCTCTGAAGCGTCAGGCCGGTCGGTGCATGGACTGCGGTATTCCGTTCTGCAACAACGGGTGTCCGCTCGGGAATCTCATTCCCGACTGGAACGACCTCGTGTACCGCGAGCACTGGCAGGACGCGATCGACCGTCTGCACGCCACCAACAACTTCCCCGAGTTCACCGGCCGCCTGTGTCCGGCCCCGTGCGAATCGGCCTGTGTGCTCGGCATCAACGCCGATCCGGTGGCCATCAAGCAGGTGGAAGTGGAGATCATCGACCGGGCCTGGGACGAAGGCTGGGTCGTGCCGCAGATGCCGAGTGTGAAGACAGGTAAGCGAGTCGCCGTGATCGGTTCGGGTCCGGCCGGATTGGCGGTGGCGCAGCAACTCACGCGCGCGGGCCACGAGGTCGTGGTGCTCGAGCGCGCCGATCGCATCGGTGGCCTGCTTCGTTACGGCATTCCCGAGTTCAAGATGGAGAAACGTCATCTCGATCGCCGTCTCGCGCAGATGGAAGCCGAAGGCACTGAGTTCCGGACCAACGCGATCGTCGGCCAGAACGTCGACATCGGAGTCCTCACCGCCACCTACGACGCGGTGGTGTTGGCCTGTGGCGCGACGGCCTGGCGTGATCTGCCGGTGCCCGGTCGCGAATTGCAGGGCGTTCATCAGGCGATGGAGTACCTGCCCTTCGCCAACAAGGTGCAAGAAGGCGATCTCGGTGCGTCACCCATCGACGTGAACGGCAAGCACGTGGTGATCATCGGCGGCGGCGACACGGGCGCCGACTGTCTCGGTACGGCGCATCGTCAAGGTGCCGCATCGGTGACGCAGATCGAAATCATGCCTCGTCCGCCCGAAGAGCGGGCCGGCGCCAACCCGTGGCCCCAGTACGCGATGGTGTACCGCGTGTCGTCAGCCCACGAAGAAGGTGGCGATCGCGTCTACAGCGTCAACACCGAACGCTTCGTCGACGATGGCAACGGGCGTGTGCGGGCTCTGCTCGTGCACGAAGTCGAGATGCGCGACGGACGATTCGTGAAAGTCGAAGGCTCCGATCGCGAGATTCCGGCCGACTTCGTGTTCCTCGCCATGGGTTTCGTCGGACCCGAGAAGGGCGGCTGGCTCGACGAGCTGGGTGTGGCGCTCGACGAGCGAGGCAACGTGACCCGCAACGACGCTTACATGAGCAGCATGCCCGGTGTGTTCGTGGCCGGCGACATGGGACGTGGCCAGAGTCTCATCGTGTGGGCGATCGCCGAAGGGCGTGCGTGCGCGGCGGGTGTGGATGCGTATCTGATGGGTGAAACGACGCTGCCGGCGCCGGTGCTGCCCACTGATCGCCCCATGGTCTGAACTAGATTGTCGGCCGTGCGTCGACCCCTCGTGAGCGCCATCGTGATCGCGTCTGCATCGTTCGGTGTGGTCGCTTGTGGCAGCGATCCCAACGCTTCATCCACCACGTTGCGCCCGCTCACGTCCACCAACTACGCCACCACGCCACCGTCAGTGGTCGTCACGGTCGATCCGGCCAACACGTTGCCGCCGCCGCTCACCTACACCGTGGTCGCGGGAGACTCGATGTACGCCATCGCGTCGCGATTCGGTGTGAAGGCCGAAGACATCGCCAGTTACAACGCCTGGGCCGACGGCATCTTGCATCCGCTGTCACCCGGACAAGTGATCCTCATCCCGCCCGGCGCCGCCAACGTCACCACGACCCTGCCCGGTATGCCCATTCCGGTCGACACCACCGCACCCGGTCCGCAACCCGGTCAGGGCAAGTACGTGGTGGAAGCCGGCGACTCGCTGTCGCGCATCGCCGACAAGTGGGGTGTGGAGGTGTCGGCGTTGCTCGCCGCCAACGGATGGGTCGACTCGAGTGTCGTGATCCTGCCCGGTGACGAGATCAAAATCCCGGCTCGCACCAAGAACCCTCAGCCGTAGCGCGGTCGCGAGTGGTCAGCCCAGATCGGGCCAGCGTCGCTTCTGTCGACGTCGTTGGCCGGCGGTGCCGAGGGCGCGTCGTTCCGACAGTGCCCACTGACGTCGCCAGCCGGTGTAATCGGGACCAGTGAGCGTGGGGTTCTCGTTGCGCGCCGCGCGTTGGCGCGCGCTCCAGTAGTCGGTGAGCGATTCGTCACCCAGTGCGGTGACGGCCTTTTCGATTCGGGCTGCGAACCGACGTGTGTTCTCGCCGTCGAGACCAGACATCGGATGACCGAACACCACTTTGGTGGTGCCGGGTCGTGGACGCTTCATTCCCTTGCCGAAGATCGAGCCGGTTCCGTCGATGAACACCGGAACCACGGCGGCTCCGGTGCGACTCGACAGGTAGGCGGCTCCACCCTTGAACTCTTGACCCCACCCGTCGGGCGAGCGTCCGCCCTCTGGATAGATCACGAGACTCCAGCCGTCTTCCACGAGAGCTTTGATCAGGTCGGACGACTTGCGCCCGGTCACTTCGCGGTCGATCGGAATCGCGTTCAGCGACAGTGCGGCCATGGCGGCTTTCCAACGCTTGTCGAAGAAGTAGTCGGCGGCCGCGGCGACGACGATCTTCGAACGCCAGGGTTCGGGAACGACCGACGCCATGATCGCGGTGTCGAGATGCGAATGGTGGTTGGGGGTGAAGATCAACGGGGGAGCGTCGTCGAGTCGAGCCAGATCGGAGAGTCGATCGGTTCCGAACACACTCGGGCTGGCGACACCGCGCACCAGGAGACGAACCGGACCGTTGACGATGAGGCGGCGGGCGGCCCGCGCCGGTGCCCGTCGGGCCCACTGGGTGTCGTAGTCGGCGCCGAGGCTCGGCTCGTCGGCCGGGACCTCCACTCCTCGCGGTGTGGTGGGAGCGGTGTACGGAAAGCCGCGCTTCTTCACACGCTTCACGATCGGCGTCGCGAGTCGCTCGACCACGTCACCGGCTCGCGCCGCCTTGGCCAGATTGCTCGGCCGCCACGGAGCGTCATCGCGTGCCATCAGAGGCTCACGTCCGCGACCATGAGCGGTGGCGTGTGCAAGTGGGTGATGGTCGGCGTGCGACCGACCACGTCGCTGGCGATCTCGAGCGCATCGTCCATCGTGCTGGCCGGTACGAAGCCGAGACGACGCACGGTCTTCTGATCGCCGCCCACCACGATGACCCGACTGCAGTGCTGCATGCCGTGGGTGCCCCAGTACCACATGTAGAACGGATGCACGCCGTGATACGCGTAGCCCGTGCGATAGAGGTGGCGGTACCACTCGTCCTCGGCGTACTGCTTCTCCCACTTCTTCGACATGACGTGCGGATCGGTGGTGTCGGCCAGCACCTGTTCGAAGAAGTCGATGTAACTCGGATGGTGCACCGGGTTGAACTCGGGTCGGCAGGGGTGGGTCATGATGATCACGCCGCCCTCACGCACCAGCGGCATGCCGCGGTACATGTTGAAGTAGTAACCCATCGCCATCACTTGCACCAGGATCGGGTTGAGGATCGAGTGCACGTTGTACGGGCTGATGTACGGAATGCCCATGGTGAGAATGTCGGTCTGACCCTTCACCTCCACGAGCTGCTGCTTGTACACGTGCTCGGTGGTGATGCGATGCACGGCCTCCACTTCACCCGCCTGAACACTGGTCATCTGGTGCGGGGCCTCGATCGAGTGGAAGATGTCGCGGGCCAGACGATGCGGGGTGCGGTTGAGCGCCTTGGTAGTGGCGAGGAAGGTCATGCGGTCGCGCGCGGTCCATTCCCATTCACGCTTCGACAGGAAGTCGAAGGGCTTGGGGAACGTGTCGGTGTTGAGCGTGGTCTCCACTTGGAACACCTTGACGCCGCTGTCGAGCAGGACCTTGCCCATGCGCCAGTTGCTCTTGTGCAACTCGCTGCGGTGTTGGTCCATGAAACTGCGCGAGTGGGTCATGGTGTCGGGGTTGTGGTGATGGCGCAGTGAGCGATACGACGCGAGGCCGGTGGCCGTGCTCTTCCAGCCGCCGTCCATGGCGACCAGGTTGATGTTCACGTACACCAGCAGGTCGCTCTCGGCGGCCCGTTTGTTGATCTCCACCTCTTCGCCTTGCGGAGTGGTGCCCAGGAACTCCAACTTCGCGGGATCTTCGGCGTCGTGTTGGTACAGGTAGCCGCGCGGCGCGAACGCGTCGTACACGCGGTCGCCCACGGCGTGACGCAACTCGGCTTCGGTCATACGACGGTGCAGCGCGAGAGCCGCGATGATGTGCACGTCGTCCACACCGGCTTCGGCGGCCAGGTCGAGCACGGCTTCGATCACGCGTTGGCGGATGTCGGGCCGCTGCATTTTGGGCAGCGGCAGACTCACGTCGTCGAAAGCGATCGTCAGACGCATGCCGGGGAAGAGCTGTGACGGCAGTGGATCCTGGTCGATCGGGTTGAGCAACGCGTGGCGAATCGCGCCGTCGACGTCGTCGATCGCCGGCAGCGGCTCGGGCGGGTAGATCACACGGCTACGACCGGCCGGCAACTTCTCGAGTGAGAAGTTCTCACCGCGCCAGAACAGGATCGGCGGAGTGGAGCGGTCGACGTCGAGAACGAATCCGGGACGGGGCATCAGCGTGTCTCCTGGTGTGGGGGACGGAGGTCGAAGGCGATCTTCACGGCACCGCGCCGGCCAGCGGCGGCGGCGTGCGCGATGGCCTGCTCGTACTCGTCGAGGCGATAGGTCGCCGACAGCAGGCGGTCCAACTGCGCGGTCCGGGCGAGCTCGATCGCGAGGTCGAATGTGTGGCGGCGTGAACCATCAGCGAGAGTTTCGGTTCCATAGGTATAGGCGCCCACGAGTTGGGTCTCGCGGTGCCACAAACCAGTGAGGTCGACGGTGACCTCGGCCGGCATGCCGAGTAACACGACTCGTCCGCGCGGTCGCGTGAACTTGATGCTCGCGGCGATCGACGACGAATCGCCAACGGCATCGATGGTGGCGTGCGACCCACCCGACAAGTGATCGCCGACGACGTGGCAACCGACTTCGCGACGAACCGCGCGCGACAATTCGTCGCTCGGCACGGCCACGTCGGCACCGAACGCACGAGCCAAGGCCTGTTGATGCGGATAACGAGCACCGACCACGATGCGTACTCCGGGCGCGAACGCCCGCAGTCCGGCCACCGCGCACAGCCCCATCGTTCCGGCGCCGAGCACGGCGACCACGGGTGTCTCCCCACGATCGAGGGCGGCCTGCACGGCCGGCCAGGTGGCGAGAGCGGCGTGAATTCCGCCGGCCGCCGGTTCGACCAACACGGCGCACTCGTCGCTCATGTCGTCGGGGATGGCGTGCAGTTGACTCTCGTGGGCGATCAGTTCGGTGGACCAACCTCCGCCCGTCGACGAACAGAATCCGGTTTGGATACCGGGTTCGAGGCAGCCCCCCACCAGATGTGCGTAGTTGTCGCCGTCGCCGGGAGCCGCTCCGTCGAACGGAAGGGCCAGTCCGCGCGCGGCATGACCGAGCACTGGTTCGAGCACCACGCGTCGGCCGTCGTCGCAATCGGCCACGACTTCGTGGCCGGGTACGAACGGGAACGAGACCCAATCGTCGAAGTACGTGGACGCGTGCCCTTCGACGAGCGACAAATCGGAACCGCAGATTCCGGTGAGTCGTGGTGTGATGCGATGCCACCCCTCGCCGGTCGGCAACGCCGGCGCGCTCTCGTTCACGAGGTCGAGCGGTCCGTACTTGGCGGCACCCGATGCACTGATCGGACTCACCAGACGAGCCACCGCGAACTTCGCGGGCTTGCGCGAGATCTTGAGTGCGCGCATCAGAAGAGCCTCCGCGAACGCACGGCGAAACGCTTCTGTTCGGATTCGGACACCAGTGGACCGATGGGCAGCAACCGGCGCGGCGCGCCTTCGGCCTTCTCCCAGTCCTCGACGAGCCAACCACGTTTGCGTGCGATGGCCGCGAGACGAGTCTCGGGATTGACGGCCACGGGGAAGCCCACTGCTTCGAGGAGCGGGAGATCACTGGTGGAGTCGGCGTACGCCACGCACTCTTCGAGGCGGAAACCTTCGGCCCGGCAGTAGTCGGCCAGGATCTGCGCGCGGGTCTCACCGGTCGGCGGCACCACCGCCAACTCGCCGGAGTACGTGCCGTCGGGGCGCTTGGTCATGTCGGCCGCGACGATCTCGTCGAACAGCGGTCGCAAACCTTCGACGGCGAAACTCAGAGCGCCGGTGATGAGCACCGTGCGGTGTCCGAGAGCGCGGTGCTCGCGAACACGCCGCAACCCGGCCGGGAACGACTTGGTCATGATCAACTGCGACAGCAGTTCGGCGGCATCGGCTTCGATCTGCTCGACCGGCGCGTCTTCGTAGCGGCGGTAGAAGTAGCGCAGGAAGTCGGCGCGGTCCTTGCGATCCATCGCGAGAAGACCGGGGGCCTCACGCAAGGTGCGCGCAACGTAACGAATGCGTTCGGGGGTGTTGAGACGGCGAGTCGCGAGCCACGAGTAGGCCTCGACCACGTTGGAGGCGATCAGAGTGTTCTCGAGATCGAATGCGGCCACCTGACGCGACGGGTCGAGCACTTGTTTGCGCAGGCGATCACGACGGTCGACCGTGGTCTTGCCGGGAGCGGTCTTCACGCGGGCGTGTTGAACCACCGAGGGCAGGTGAATCGTCGAGATGTAGAGCGGCCAGTCGACCGAATTCGGATCGAGGTTGAACGTGGCGCGGTCGGCCGCATCGAAGCCCTCGTGGATACGCATCAAGTTGTCGACCTGGTAGATCGCTTCGCATTCGGTGTAGAGGCCGTAGAGCTCGACGTATTCGAGCGCGCGTTCGATGTTGCCGCGGCGCTCTTCCAAACGGGCCGACCACGACGCCTGCACGCCGCGCAAGGGGAGTGACTGCAAGGTGCGTTCGGCGCGGGTGACCACGGTCTTGGCCCGCGACAACTGCTTCTGCACCCGACCGCGTCCGGGGAAGTTCCAGTCGGGGACCACGATCGGTTGGCCGTGCGAGTCGTAGATCGGATGCTCGGTGAACCAGTCGCGCACGTTGTCGACCAAGGTGCGGTACTTCAACGGATTGGTGGAGCCCGATGCGACCTGAGTGATCGGCGGTGCCGATTCGGGGCCGAGAGCGGCCACCGCGATGATCGCGGCAACCACGATGTCGACCGGGATGACGTCGATGGTTCCTTCGGGAACGCCAGGGAATTCCTTCAGAAGACCGCGCGCGTACGAGATGATTACGGGCTCGGCCATACGGAAGCCGCGAATCCAGCCCGGGAACGGTTCGGCCAACGCCGACTCGATGATGGAAGGCCGCACGATGCTCACCGGCACCGACCCCTTGGTTTCGTGCAACGCTTGTTCGCCCAACGCCTTGGTGAACGCGTAGGCATCGGGCCAACCCACACTCGCCGCGCGCGAACGTCCGGCGGCGACGAGTTGATCCTTCACCCAGCGCTCACGACACTGTTCGGTCTTCTCGGCGAGAGCCGGTGCGCCGGCGGCACCGAGTTCACGACGCGCATCGGCCCGGAATCCGGCCAATCGCTCGGGTGTGCGGCTGGCCGCTTCGGTGTCACCGCGCAGACGACGTGCCGCTGCCACTTCGGCGCGCCACGACAATCCGATGTCGAAGGGTCCGGCACTCACGAGTTCTTCGGGCGCGCTGCCGCGCCGATTGCCGGCCACGTAACAGGTGGACACGGCCACGAGGTGGGCGAGTCGTCCCGAGGGACCCGGACCGACGTCGTTGAGCAGTTGCGCGATGCGCATGGGGCCGAGAAGGTTGATCTCGATCGCGCTGTCGAGCGGTGAATCGAACGCGACACTCGCCGCTGAGTGAATGATGATGTCGCACGACGCGAAGGCTCGACGATCGTCGGGGGAGAGCCCGAGCCCGTCGGTGCCGACGTCGCCACTCACGACGCTCACGCGCGACGCGATGCGGGCATCGAACTGGTCGCCCCATTCGGATCGCAGTCGATCGAACGCGTTGTTCCTCATGATCTCGCGGCGCACTCGCTCGGCGGCCGAGGTTCGTTTGCCGTCGCGAACGAGCAACACGAGTGAGCAATCGGGGACCGCGCGGAGCAATCGTTCGACGAGGGCCGTACCCACGAAGCCGGTTGCACCGGTGACGCCGATGCGCCGGCCGGCCAGGGCGGAGGAGATCACGATACGGTTCTAGCACCGCTCTCTACCAAATGGTAGAGAAGAGCCGGTTTTTCTGGTAGACACCCGTCGTGGCCCGTCGGACCGGAACCCGAGACCTGATCCTCGAGCGGGCTACCGACCTGTTCGGACGCTGGGGTTTCGAGGCCGTGAGCCTCGACCAGATCGCGGCCGAGGTGGGGGTGGCCAAGCAGACGGTTCTCTATTGGTTCCCGTCCAAGGACGACCTGGTTCAGCAGGTTCTGGCCCGCACGGCGGCCGACCTGGCCGTGGTGGTGGAAGCGGCCATTCGCACCGCACCCGACGACCCACTCGACCGTCTGGAGGCCGTCGTGAAGGCGGTGTTCCGCCCGGCCGTGCGTCGCCCAGCGTTGCTCGGACTCGTGCGTGAGATCAGCCGTCTTCCGGCCGATGCATCCGAACGTTTCACCGACACTCTGCGCCCGCTCGTCGATCGGGCGGTGCGGTGGATGGAGGTGGAGATGCGCGCGGGTCGCTTGCGCCGTGGCGATCCGTCACTCGTGATCGCCTTGGCCTACGCCACCGTCACCGGAATCGCGACCGAACCCGAAGCGTTGCGCGTGGTGGGTTGGAACGCCGACATCGCGGGTCTGCGGCGATTGCGCGACGAGTTGGTGGCGTTCTTACGCGCTGCTCTCGAGACGTGATGTTCGAGACGTGAGTCCGGTCAGCGAGCGGTATTGCGTCGACGTCGGGCGTGACGCTCGAAAGCCAACTCGATCAACTCGTCGATGAGTTCGGCGTACGACACTCCCGAGGCCTGCCACAGCTTCGGGTACATCGAGATCGGCGTGAAGCCGGGCATCGTGTTGACCTCGTTGCACAGGAATCCACGGCCACCCTCGTCGTAGAAGAAGTCGACACGGGCCAATCCGTCGCAGCGCAGGATGCGGAAGATGTCGAGCGCCAACTGCTGAATTTCGGCCGCTGCACCGGCGTCAAGCGGGGCGGGCACGAGCAACTGGGCGCCGTCGGTGACGTACTTGTCGTCGTAGTCGTAGAACTCGTTGCCGGGCACGATCTCGCCCGGAACGCTGGCCCGCGGTGAGCGGTTGCCGAGCACCGCGACTTCGATCTCGCGACCGGGCACACCTTCTTCCACGATCAACATCTCGTCGTACGACGAGGCGAAGGCGATGGCGGCCGACAACTCGTCGCGGTTGCGAGCCTTGCTCACGCCGATCGACGAGCCCATGTTCGCGGGCTTGACGAACATCGGATATCCGAGATCGCGCGCGATGGCGTCGAGACGTGATGGCGATACTTGGTCCACCGGCAATCCGACGTAGCGCGGTTGTGGAACTCCGTGGCGGGCGAGCACGTCCTTGGCCATCACCTTGTCCATGGCCACGGCCGAGGCCAACACACCCGAACCCACGTACGGAAGATCGAGGAGTTCGCAGAGCCCTTGCACGGTTCCGTCTTCACCGAGCGGGCCGTGCAGGAGGGGCAGAATCACCGCGCGGCCACGGGAGGCGGCGGCCTGCAGAACCGGCGCCGACGACACCGGCAGTCCGTCGGTGGCCAGTCGATCGGGCACGCGGCCCGCCTCAATTTCGCGCATCGCGGCCTCGGCCAATTGCCATTGTCCGGCACGATCGATCCCGACCGCGGTGACCGAGTAACGGGTGCGATCGATCGCGCGCAGAACATGGGCCGCCGTCACGCAACTCACGTCGTGTTCGGCCGAACGGCCACCGAAGAGGACGACCACATTGATCGGGGCCACGGCGAGACCCTACCGGAGGGGGCCGAAGCGGGTCGGGAACTCACCGAGGGGGCGCACTACGATCGGCGTTCATGTCGAGTTCACGTGGTTCCGATCCTCGATTCCTCACGCATCACGCCCTGCGCATCAAAGGCTTCGCCAAAGTCGACACCCTCGCCGACATGACGGCCCTCGACGGTGCCGAGATCGAGTCGCATCTGGGTCAGATGGCGGCGGCCGAGTTGGCGATGTTCCGCGAGGCCCGAGCGTTGTGGCAACTCACGCCGCAGGGCAAGGCCGCCCACCCCGAACTGCTCGCCGCCGACCTCGGCGGCGTCGATCTGGACGGACTGCAGAGCCTCTATCACGGGTTCCTCGAACTCAACACCGCGTTCAAGACGTTGTGTGGCGACTGGCAGTTGCGCGACGGTGCACCGAACGATCATTCCGACGCCGCGTACGACAAGAAGGTCATCGGCCTTCTGGTCGATCTCAACGCCGAGGCGCAGCCGGTGGTGTCGGCCATGTCGGCGGTGCTCGGCCGACTGTCGCCGTACGCACCGCGGCTCGATGCCACCTGTCGCCTGGTGCAAGTAGGTCAGCAGAACATGTTCACAGGTGTGATGTGCGGGTCGTTCCACGACGTGTGGATGGAACTGCACGAAGACCTCATTCTCACGCAGGGCGTCGATCGCTCGGCGGAAGGGAGTTTCTGATGGCTCGCTTCGGCCAGGTCATCACCGCGATGGTCACCCCGTTCGACGCGGCGGGCCGTCTCGATCTCGACGGCGCGCGCCGTCTGGCTCGTTGGTTGCAGGACAACGGCAATGACGGACTCGTGATCGCTGGAACCACGGGTGAGGCTCCCGTCCTCACCGATGACGAACGGTTGTCACTGTTCGCCGCCGTCATCGAAGCCGTGACCATTCCGGTGATCGCCGGATCGGGTACCAACGACACGTTGCACTCGATTCACATGACCAAGGAAGCCACCAAGTTGGGTGCCGCGGGCGTGCTCGTGGTCGCTCCCTATTACAACCGCCCTCCGCAATCGGGTATCGACGCGCACATTCGAGCGGTGGCCGGTGCGACCGATCTGCCCGTGGTCGTCTACGACATTCCGGTGCGCACGGGCCGCAAGATCGCCACCAGCACGCTGCTCACTCTCGCGCGTGAAGTTCCCAACGTTCTGGCCCTCAAGGACGCCGCGGGCAATCCGGGTGAAACCGCCAACGTGATCGCTCAGGCGCCGTCGTCGTTCGAGGTGTACAGCGGCGACGACGGGCTCACTCTTCCGTTGCTGTCGGTGGGTGCCGTCGGGGTGATCGGTGTGGCCACGCACTGGTCGGCGCCCGAACACCAAGAGATGTTCCGGGCCTGGGCCGCCGGCGACGTGGCCGGTGCGCGCGCCGTCAATCAAGCACTGCTCGAGAGCTTCTCGTACGAGACCGGTGACGATTCGCCGAATCCGATTCCGTCCAAGGTGATGATGAATCATCTCGGCGTGCCGGTCGGGCAGTGTCGCCTGCCCATGGGACCGCCGGCCGACTTCGTGCTCGAGCGGGCCAAGAAGGTGTGGGCCAACCTCGAGGCCCGTCGAAACAAGGTGGCCTGATGCCGGCACCGATCCGCGTCGTCTTCCTCGGAGGGTTGGGGGAGATCGGCCGGAACTGCATGGCCATCGAACAAGACGACCGCATCTTGTTGATCGATTGCGGCTTGATGTTCCCCGATGCCGACATGCACGGCATCGACTTGGTTCTGCCCGACTTCACGTGGCTGCGCGAGAACGCCGATCGCATCGTCGGTTGCGTCGCCACCCACGGTCACGAAGACCACGTGGGTGGATTGCAATTCCTCCTGCGCGACGTGTCGTTTCCGGTGTTCGGTTCGGCCGTCACGCTCGGACTGGCTCGCGGTCGAATCGAAGAGGCCGGATTGCTCGGTGCCACCGAATTCGTCACGGTGGCCGACAACGAGCGACGCCACATCGGTCCGTTCGACGTCGAGTTCATCCCGGTCACGCACTCGGTTCCGCACGCGTTCGCGGTGGCGGTACACACACCGCAGGGCGTCATCTTGCATTCGGGCGACTTCAAGCTCGACCTCACTCCGGTCGACGGTCGGCGAACCGACCTGGCGCGTATCGGCGCCATCGCGGCCGGACCGGGTGTTCGTTTGCTGATGTGCGATTCGACCAACGCCGAAGAACGCGGTCACGCACCGAGCGAGAAGACCATCGGCGCGGTGCTGCGCGCGCTGTTCCACGAACATCGCGACCGGCGTATCATCACGGCGTCGTTCGCCAGCCACATCCACCGGGTTCAGCAGATCATCGACGCTGCGGTCGAGACCAATCGCAAGGTGGCCACGCTCGGACGTTCGCTGCAGAAGAACGTTCGTATGGCGCGCGACCTCGGTGTGCTCACGGTTCCCGACGAGTCGTTGATCGACATCGAACAGATCGACGACTATCCGCCCGGGCGGGTGTGCGTGATCTCCACCGGCAGCCAGGGTGAACCCATGTCGGCGCTGTCATTGCTGGCCCGCGGCGACAACAAGTGGCTGAAGGTCGGTGACCAGGACACGGTCATCTTGTCGAGCCACGCGATTCCGGGTAACGAATTCAACGTCACACGGGTGATCGATGGCTTGTTGCGGGCCGGTGCCGACGTGGTGCACTCCGGACTGGTCGACGTGCACGCCACCGGTCACGCGCAGGCTGACGAACTGAAGACGTATTACTCGATCGTCAAGCCCGAGTGGTTCGTGCCGGTGCACGGCGAGTATCGACATCTGGTGGCCAATGCGCGTCTGGGCGAATTGATGGGCGTTCCGCGCTCGAATGTTCTGATGTGCGAAGACGGTGACGTGATCGAGTTGTCGGATGAAGGCTTGAATCTGGCCGGACGCGTGCCGGCCGGTTATCTGTACGTCGACGGAATCGTGGGCGACGTGAGCCATGGTGTGCTGCGCGATCGACGAGTGCTCGCCGAAGAAGGTGTGGTGGTGGTCGTGGTGACCGTCGACATCGAAAGCGGCAAGGTGCTCACCGGCCCGGAGATCATCACGCGCGGATGGGTGTACGCACCGGAAGCCGAAGATCTGCTCGATGAAGCCTGCGACACCGTGGCGGCCGCCGTGGAAAGGGCGCTCGCCGAAGGTGTTCGCGACCCCGAAGGACTCGAACGAGATGTTCGACGCGCGGCTGGTCGATTCGTGAACGAACGAACCAAGCGTCGTCCGATGATCGTGCCGGTGGTGATGGAAGCCTGACATTCCCGGGGCGCGACGCGCCCCGTTGGTAGCGTTCGGGTGTGGCTGCGAAGAAACAGAGCGCTGGTCGAGCCTCGTCTCGATCCGGGAAAGCTCCTGGTCGCACGCCATCGACCGACAACCCCACGTCAGCGTCGCCGCGACCCAAGCGCAGTTCGGGTGAAGTGCGCACGGCCATCTCGGGGCGCGAGAACGAGTTGGGGGCCATCGCCGCCTTTGCGGTCGGCTTGTTGATCGCTCTGGCCGTGTACTTCAAGTTGGCCGGCCCGGTGGGTCGTGGCGCCGATGATGCACTCGGCGCCGTCATGGGCTGGGGTCGATATCTGTTGACGTTCGTGGCGGCCGCGATCGGTGTTGCCCTGCTGCGCGGCGATTCCACTCCGAGCGGCACGAAGTTCGCTCTCGGTTGGGGCGGGGTCGGCATCGCCGCTCTCGGCCTCCTGCACGTGTTCCGCGGCCCTGACGGTTACACCGGTCTCGACGAATTGTCACGCGCGGGCGGCTGGATCGGTGCGTTATTCGGCCAAACCCTCGATTCGTTGCTCGGCACGATCGGCGCGACGCTCGTGCTGGTGGCCGTCGGATTGGGTGGAGCACTGCTCATCACCACGTTGTCGATCGTGGGGGCCTACGGAAGTGTGCGCGACATCATGGGCCGACTCCTCGCGCGGCTGCGCGCGGGGGTGCGGGCCGCCGCCGATGATCTCGGTTCACTGCGTTCCGATCGCGAGGACGATGCGGTTGGCTCCACCGCGTCCGGAGTGGTGATCGAACCCGGATTCGCACCGCTCATTCCGGCCCCGGCCGACGACGATCATGACGACAACGATCACGACGACGAAGAAGACGATGTCGATACCGACGACGAACGCGACCCGACGCCGATCCCGGCGGCCACGGGTGTGCGTAAGCCGTCGTTGCCGCCCATCGATCCGTCGATTCCGGTGAAGCAAGGCGAACTCGACGTGAAGGTTGCTCAGCCGCGCGGCGACTGGGAGTTGCCGCCGTCGTCGTTCCTGGTTCGAACCGGTGCACAGTCGATCGACGAAGCCGAGATCGATCGCCGCGGACGCATTCTCGAAGACTCGTTGTCGTCGCACGGCGTCGAAGTGAGGTTGGTCGGCCGCACCGTGGGCCCCACCGTCACGCGATACGAACTCGAACTCGGACCGGGTGTGAAGGTTGCGCGCGTCACCAGCCTGCAAAAGGACATCGCCTACTCGTTGGCGGCGGTCGACGTGCGCATCCTGGCTCCGATCCCGGGTCGTTCGGCCATCGGTATCGAAGTGCCCAATTCGTCTCGCCAACTCGTCGCGCTGGGCGACCTGATGAACTCGGCCGAAGCCAAAGCGGCCAGCCATCCGCTCGACGTGGCCATCGGCAAGGACATCTCGGGTCGTTCGGTGTTCTTGAACCTCTCCACCACGCCGCACCTGCTCATCGCCGGTGCAACCGGGGCCGGTAAGTCGAGCGGTATCAACTGCATCATCACGTCGTTGCTCATGCGCACCACGCCCGATCAGGTGAAACTCATCTTGGTCGACCCCAAACAGGTGGAGATGGGCCAGTACGCGCGACTTCCGCATCTGCTCACGCAGCCGGTCGACAACCCGCGCAAGGCGGCCAACGCGCTGTCGTGGGCCGTGCGCGAGATGGAAAAGCGTTACGACATCCTCTACGAGATGGGCTACCGCGACATCACGGGCTACAACGCGGCCTTCGATCGCGGCGAGATCACACCCGCCCCCGGTTCCGATCGGGTGCTCGAGCGCATGAAGTACATCGTGGTCGTGGTCGACGAGTTGAACGACCTCATGATGGTGGCGGCGCGCGACGTGGAGGAGAGCATCACGCGTATCGCCCAGAAGGCGCGGGCGGTCGGTATCCACCTCATCGTCGCGACGCAGCGCCCGTCGGTCAACGTGATCACCGGTGTGATCAAGGCCAACATTCCGGCCCGTATGGCCTTCGCGGTGTCGAGTCAGATGGACAGTCGCGTGATTCTCGACCAGATCGGCGCCGAGAAACTGGTGGGTCGCGGCGACATGTTACTGCTCCCCGGTAACACATCGGTCGCGCAACGTATTCAGGGTTGCTGGGTCACCGAAGACGAAGTGCGCAAAGTGGTGACGCACTGGCGTAAGCAGGCCCCCGAGGTCGAATACGTGAAGGGCGTCGAAGGTGATGAACCGTCGACGGGGAGTGCTGCCGGTTCGGCCATCACCGATTCGTACGGTGGCGGCGATGACGACGACGAGGCCCTGTTGCGTCAGGCCATCGAACTGGTGGTCCGATCACAGCTCGGTTCCACCTCGATGCTCCAGCGCAAACTCAAGGTCGGCTTCGCCCGAGCCGGGCGCATCATGGATCTCCTCGAAGAACGCGGTGTGGTGGGCCCGAGTTCCGGGAGCAAGGCCCGCGAGGTCCTCATGTCCGTCGAGGAACTCGAAGCCCAGGGCTGACGTCCGGGTTCCCGGTCGTGGCATGATCTCGCCATGACCACTGCACCGTCGTTCACCGAAGTCACCGCGGGCCTCAAGTTCCCCGAAGGTCCGATCGCCATGAAGGACGGCAGCGTCGTCCTGGTGGAGATGTTCGGACCGCGCATCACACGCGTGTGGCCCGATGGTCGCAAGGAGACCGTGGCCGAGATCGCCGGTGGCCCCAACGGCGCCGCCATCGGACCCGACGGCGCGTTGTATCTGTGCAACAACGGTGGCTGCTTCACCGAAGTCGACTTCGGTGGCTTGTGCTTCCCCGGCCCGTTCGATCCGAAGAAGTACATCGGCGGCCGCATTCAGCGTGTCGATCTCGCGACCGGTGCAGTGACCGATCTCTACACGTCGTGCGGCGGTCGCGCGTTGCGCGCACCCAACGACCTCGTGTTCGACGGTCTGGGTGGCTTCTATTTCACCGATCACGGTATTCGCGACAACGAAGCGCGCACCGCCGACCTCACCGCGCTGTACTACGCCCAGGCCGACGGTTCGTCGATCAAGGAAGTCGCTTTCCCGGTGGAAGGTCCGAACGGCATCGGTTTGTCGCCTGATGGCAAGACGCTCTACTACGCCGAAACGCACACCGGCCGCGTGTTCAAGCGCGCGATCGTTGCCCCGGGCGAACTGGCACCCACCGCACCCGGTGACACGTCGTCGTTGCTATGCGGTCTGCCCGGACTGCAGTTGCTCGACTCGCTCGGCGTCGACGGTGCTGGCAACGTGTGCGTGGCAACGCTCGTGAACGGTGGCGTCACCGTCATCGCGCCGAACGGCGACGTCCTGCAGCACATCCCCACCGGCGATCTGCTCACCACCAACATCTGCTTCGCGGCCGATGGTTCGTCGACCGCGTGGATCACGCTGTCGGGCACCGGTCGATTGGTGAAGATGGACTGGTCGTATCCGGGGCTGCGTTTGGCTCATTCGGCCTAACCCACCCCGGGGGTAGCATCGGGGGTCGTGGCTCAGCAGCGCTTCTATGTCGAGACGCTCGGCTGCCCGAAGAACCAGGTCGACTCCGACAAACTCATCGGCACGTTGTTGGCCGATGGCATGGTGCCCACCGACTCGGCCGAAGGGGCCGATCTGGTCGTGGTCAACACCTGCGCATTCATCGAAGACGCGCGGCGCGAATCGATCGACACCATCTTGGCGCTCGACGAACGGCGCAAGGCTTCGGCGCGCCTGGTGGTCACCGGCTGCATGGCCGAGCGCTACGGCGACGAACTGGCCACGGCGCTGCCCGAAGTCGATCTGGTGGCCGGTTTCGGTGTTCCGGTCGCACCGGCGGCCAAGAAACTCATTCCGGTCTCGTCGAGTCCGGTGCCATCGCTCGATCTGCTGAATCTTCCGCGCCCGAAGTCGGTGTCGCCGTGGGCCTACGTCAAGATCGCCGAAGGCTGCGACCGCACGTGCGGCTTCTGCGCCATTCCGTCGTTCCGCGGACCGCAGCGCAGTCGCGACGTCGCGTCGATTCTGGCCGAGGTCGAACAACTCGAAGCTCGTGAGATCGTGTTGGTCGCCCAAGACCTCGCGAGTTACGGCAAGGATCGCCCCGGCGAGTTGGGGGCCGGCAGCATCGTGCCGCTCGTGAAGTCGGTGTCGGCGCTCGTCGATCGCACTCGCTTGTTGTATCTCTACCCGAGCGATCTGAGCGACGAACTCATCGATGCCATCCTCGCGTCGGGTGTTCCGTACTTCGATCTCTCGCTCCAGCACGTGAGCAAGCCGCTGTTGCGTCGCATGCGCCGTTGGGGAGACGGTCAGCGATTCCTCGACCGCATCGCCGACATCCGCGCCCGCGAGGCGGCCGCGGCGTTCCGGAGCAACTTCATCGTCGGCTACCCGGGGGAGATCGAGGCCGATCACGATCAGTTGCTCGCCTTCGTGGAAGCGGCCCAACTCGACTGGTGCGGTTTCTTCGCGTACTCGCCCGAGGAAGGCACCTACGCCTACGACCTCGACGGCGCCGTGCCCGAATCGCTGGTGCGCGAACGACTCTCCGAACTCTCCGAGTTGCAAGACGCGATCACCGCACGCAAGCGCGACGAGTTGATCGGGAGCACCATCGAGGTGTTGGTCGACACACCCGGAGTCGGTCGCAGTCATCGTGAGGCTCCCGAGATCGACGGAATCGTCGAACTGCCCGAATCGCTCGCGGTGGGCCAGTTCCACACGGTTCACGTCACCGACGCGTTGGGACCCGACTTGATCGCCGAGGCGATCTGATGCCGGTCGATCCGAACGCCATCGCCACCTGGGCCAACGCCGTCACGGTTGGGCGCATCTTGTCGGCTCCCCTCATGTTCCTGGTGGTCCCCGACGGAACCAGTGGTTCCTGGGTCGCCTTGGCCGTGTGGTTCGTGCTGTGTGTGAGCGATGGTTTCGACGGCTACCTGGCCCGTCGCCACGGAACCACCCGAGCCGGTGCGTTCCTCGATCCCTTGGCCGACAAGATCCTCGTTCTCATCGCCATGTTCACGTTGGTGAGCAACGACATCTACTGGATCGTCCCGGTTCTCATCATCGCCGTGCGTGAAGTGGCCATCAGCATGTACCGCGTGGTGGTGGGTGCCCGCGGGGTGAGCATGCCAGCCAGTCGACTGGCCAAGTACAAGACGACCATTCAGCAGTTCAGCGTGGCCTTCGCCATCGCTCCGGTCACGGCCGAGAACGCCACCTGGCTCTGGAAGTGGTTGCTCTGGATCGCGGTGGTCCTCACCGTCACGAGTGGCTTGCAGTACTTGTGGCGAGCCCAGCGCCGGAGGACCTGACGTGCGTTGTTCGGTGATCGCCGTCGGAACCGAGTTGCTTCTCGGTCAGATCGTCGACACGAATTCGTCCTGGATCGGCGAACGCCTGGCCGCCAACGGCATCGACTCGCACGTGCAGTTCAAGGTGGGCGACAACCATCGGCGCATCGTGTCCTTGCTGCGTGGCGCCCTCGACGAAGCCGATGCGGTGATCATGTGCGGCGGGCTCGGACCCACCCACGACGATCTCACGCGCGAGGCGATCGCCGAGGTAATGGGTGTCGAGCTCGAGATGAATGATCGCGTGGCCGACGTGATCCGCGAGATCTTCTCGTCACGGGGTCGGCGCATGGCCGACAACAACTTGCGTCAGGCGATGGTGCCGCGCGCGGCCACGGTCATTCCGCAAACGCGCGGTACGGCCCCCGGACTCATCTGCCCGATCGGACCGAATGGTGACAAGGTCGTGTACGCGGTGCCGGGTGTGCCGCACGAGATGTACGACATGATGGAGCGCGCGGTGCTGCCCGATCTGCGACGACGCATGGGTGACGTGAGTGTGATCGCCAGCAAAGTCGTGCGCACCTGGGGCGAGAGCGAGAGCGGTCTCAACGAACGCTTGGCCCCGCTCATCGAACGACTCGACGTCGAAGGAAATCCGACCTTGGCGTTCCTCGCCAGCGGCTGGGAGGGCATCAAGGTGCGTCTCACCGCCAAGGGCGCCGACGCCGCGCGGGCCCAGGCGATCATCGATCGCTGGCTGCCCGAAGTGCATCGTCACGTGGGTGAGTTCGTGTTCGGTTACGACACCGACACGATGGAATCGGTCGTGCTCGATCTGCTCGACGCACGCGGCTGGTCGTTGGGCCTCGCCGAGTCGGTCACCGGGGGATTGGTGGCTGGTCGTATCACCGCGGTGCCGGGAGCCAGTCGCACGTTCAAGGGATCGATCGTGTCGTACGCGAGCGACGTGAAATTCGACGTGTTGTCGGTGCCGCACGGTCCGGTGGTGAGCGCGGAAGCCGCGGTCGCGATGGCCGATGGTGCGCGCCGCGTGCTCGGAGCCGATGTCGGGCTCGCGCTCACCGGAGTGGCGGGACCATCCGAGCAGGACGACCAACCGGTCGGAACGTTGTGGGTCGGGCTGGCGTTGCCGAATCAGGCGACCACCGCCACACTGTTACGCATGCCGGGAACACGCGATCAGATGCGCCAGATGTCGGTCATCTCGGCCCTCGATCTTCTGCGAAGACGTCTCGCCTGAGTACGCCTGAGTTCGTACCCTGTCTCATCGGCCCTCGTAGCTCAGTTGGATAGAGCAACGGCCTTCTAATCCGTAGCGCGCACGTTCGAATCGTGCCGAGGGCGCCCAAATCGGCCAGTCGGGTCTAGAATCTCACGTCGGCCTGCGTACCCCCAACGATCGAGGTTTTCGTGAAGTTCAAGAAGGGTGACACCATCATCTATCCCCAGCACGGGGCCTGCAAAGTGGTGGCGACCCGCAAGGAAGACCCGTTCGGTAGCGGCAAGCAGATCGAGTACTTGGTGCTCAGCACGGTCATCGGCGAGATGATGCTCAAGGTCCCGATGGCGAAGGTCGACGACGTGGGTGTGCGTCCGCCGGTGTCGCCCGACGAGTTGGCCGACTTGGTCGCAGTGTTGGCCAAGCCCGATCCGCGCGTGCCGAGCAACTGGAGCCGCCGCTTCAAGAATCACCAGGAGAAGTTGAAGAGCGGTGACGTGTACCAGGTCGCCGAAGTGGTGCGAAACCTGTCGGCGCGTAATCGCGACGCCAGCCTGTCGGCCGCCGAGCGCACCATGTACGAGCGCGCTCGCGTCAACTTGATCTCCGAAATCGCACCGGCGCTCAAGGTGTCGCCCGAGGAGGCCGAGCGCTATCTCGACGATGCGTTGGCCAAGGGAGTCTTGAAGGCCATCAAGGCCGCACCCAAGAAGACTGAAGCCGCGGCCCCGGCCGCTGCTGCCGAGCCGGCCAAGAAGTCAGACGCGAAGCCTGAGCCGGCCAAGAAGACAGAAGCGAAAGCCGAGCCGGCCAAGAAGTCAGAAGTAAAGAAGGCTGCTCCGGCCAAGAAGCCCGAAGCGAAGAAAGCCGCTCCGGCCAAGAAGCCAGCCGAGAAACCCGCAGCCAAGAAAGCAGAGCCGGCCAAGAAGGCTGTCGCGAAGAAAGCCGCTCCGGCCAAGAAGCCCGCCAAGAAGTAGTCGCTCGCCGAGGCCACGAGGTGGCTCGGTAGGGTGCGCACATGGTGAAGTCCATGTTGAACAGGGTGTCGATCACGCGCGACGACCTGATGTCGAAGATCGCTCACGGCGAGATCGACACGGTCATCATGGGCTTCCCCGATCGCTACGGGCGTCTGACCGGGAAGCGAACCGGGGCCCCGTTCTTCGTCGAGCACGTGGCCGACCACGGCACCGAGAACTGCGACTACCTGCTCACGTGCGATCTCGATTATCAACCGCAGCCCGGATTCCGTTTTTCGAGTTTCGACAAGGGATACGGCGACATGGTGGCGCTGGCCGATTGGTCGACGGTGCGCATCTTGCCCTGGGTTCCGAAAACCGCTCTGGTGGTGTGCGACTTGCGCACACCCGACGGCCAGCCGGTCGATGTCGCTCCACGCACGATCCTGGCTCGCCAAGAAGAGGCCGCCCGCACGCTCGGTTTCGCGCCCATGGTGGGCAGCGAGATCGAGTTCTTCCTGTTTCACGAGTCGTACGAGGAAGCGCACAGCCGCGGCTATCAGCACCTGCGTCCGCACTCGGCGTTCGCCGAGGACTACAACATCCTCGCCACGACACGTGACGAAGAAGTGATCGGCCGTATTCGACGTGCGCTGGTCGAAGCCGGCTGTCCGGTCGAGTTCTCGAAGGGTGAAGCCGGTGCGGGTCAGCACGAGATCAACATCGGCTACGCCTCGCCGCTCGAGATGGCCGATCGCAATCTCGTGTACAAGACGGCGGCCAAGGAGATTGCGGCCGCGGCCGGCAAGTCGATCACGTTCATGGCCAAGCCCGGTTTCCACGACGTGGGCTCGTCGTGTCATCTGCACGTGAGCCTCTGGAGTCTCGACGGCAAGACACCGGTGTTCCCCGATGACGATGGCCACTGGGGGATGAGCGACACCTTCCGACACTTCCTCGCCGGACAAATCGCCACCGCGCGCGAGTTCTCGTTGCTCTGGGCCCCCACGGTCAACAGTTACAAACGCTTCCAGCCCGAATCGTGGGCGCCCACCGGAGTCGGTTGGGGTGTCGACAATCGGACGCTCGGTTTCCGCAAGGTCGGCCACGGAGCGTCCGCGCGCGTCGAGAGTCGTATTCCCGGGGCCGACGCCATCAGCTATCTCGCGTTCGCCGGAGCCATTGCCGGCGGCTTGTACGGCATTCGCCATCGCCTCGAACTCTCGGCGCCGTACGAAGGCAACGGATACACCGCGCCCGACGTGGGTCGTATCCCGTGGAACCTGCCCGATGCGATCGAACTCTGGAGAACGAGCGACATCGCGCGCGAATGTTTCGGTGACGACGTGCACCACTGGATCCTGCGCTGTGCCGAATCCGAGTGGGAAGCGTTCAATCGCTCGGTCACCGACTGGGAACTCCGCCGCTACTTCGAGCGGATCTGACGAAAGGTTGTCCATGGGTCGTCTCGACGGCAAGGTCGCTTTCATCACTGGTGCATCGTCGGGCCTCGGCCGGGTGGCCGCCGAACTCTTCGCTCGCGAGGGTGCCGCGGTGGTGGTTGCCGATGTGGTCGATGGTGACGAGGTCGTGTCGGCGATCGACGAAGCCGGCGGCGGCGCCACCTTCGTGAGTTGCGACGTGACCGACGACGAGTCGGTGAAGAATGCGGTCGATCATGCCGTGGCGACGTTCGGCGGTCTTCACGTGCTCTACAACAACGCCGGTGTGATGTTGGGTGACGACGACAATCCTGAGACCACGTCGATCGCGACCTACGACAAGACGATGGACATCAACGTCAAGGGTGTTCTGCTCGGTTGTAAGCACGCCATCCCGGCCCTGCGCGCTTCGGGTGGCGGATCGATCGTGAACGTTGCGAGTTTCGTGGCCCACATGGGAGCGGCCACGCCCCAGGTCGCGTACACCGCGTCGAAGGGCGCGGTTCTGGCCTTGACTCGCGAGATCGCCGTGATCTATGCCCGGCAAGGAATTCGCGCCAATGCCTTGTGTCCGGGGCCGGTGATGACCCCGCTCTTGGCCAAGTTCTTGAGTGACGACGCCAAGCGCAACCGTCGCCTGGTTCACATCCCGATGGGGCGTTTCGGCGAACCGCACGAAATCGCCCAGGGTGCGCTGTTCCTCGCGAGCGACGAAAGCAGTTGGATGACGGGACAGTCGCTCGTCATCGACGGCGGCATCACGGCCGCCTACGTGACACCTGAGTGACTCAGTCGAGCACGACGGTTCCGCGCGCGGTCTGAATTCGCGCCGCCAGCGTCGGTCGGTCGGCGAAGTTGACGGCGATGCGGGCCGGTTCGTCTCCCAATGTGGTGTCGTCGCTCACGGCCGACAGCATCAGATCGATCGTGCGCGGTTCGGGATGGAAGATCTCGAGGTCGATCAACAGACCGGCCACCGGTAGACCGCTCGACGGATGAGGCGAGTGACCCCAGTCGATGAAGAAGGGCAGAACACTCGACGTGTCGGTCGGTCGAGGTGCGACGGTCAGTGACCACTCGAGAATCACGCCGTCCGGTCGTTGACGTGACATCGACACGATCGATCCCGGATCGAATCCGGACTCGCGAGCCAACGCCACCACATCGACGAGGGAGCGGCGCGACGACGAACACCACGCGGCGAGTCGCGGTTCGTCGAGATCGTCGATGCCGAAAGGTCGAGGTGCTGTCGGTTCGGGTTGGGCCGGGTCGGGGCCGATGACTTCGAGATAGGTGGAGCCACCCAGTCCGACCAATGCGTTGTACGTACCCCAACCGAGATGAGCTCCGCCCGGTACGGGTGCAACTCCGAGTAGCTCTTCGACGTGGCGAACGCTCTGCCCGAGGTCGGGTGTCGCGTACACGAGGTGGTCGATCGTCAAGTGAGTACCCATGGGCTCCCTCGAGCCTGCCAAACTCGACGTCATGTCAGAAACTTCTCGCGTTGCCTTTCTCGGTTTGGGAGTGATGGGCGGGCCCATGGCCGGACATCTCGCCAAAGCCGGTCACGACGTCACCGTGTACAACCGCACCGCGCCCAAGAGCGATCAGTGGGTGAAAGACAACGGTGGCCGCAGTGCGGCCACACCAGCCGCGGCTGCTTCTGGTGTCGATTTCGTGATGATGTGCGTCGGTAACGATGCCGATGTTCGTTCGGTTGCACTCGGCCCCGATGGTGCGTTGTCCGGTATGGCGCCGGGATCCGTTCTCATCGATCACACCACCGCGTCGGCCGATGTGGCGCGCGAACTCGCGGCGGCCTGTGCGGCCAAGGGGGTGGGTTTCGTGGATGCGCCGGTGTCGGGCGGACAAGCCGGCGCCGTGAACGGTGCGTTGACCATCATGTGCGGTTGCGACGACGCCGCCGTGTTCGCACGGGCCCGCGCGGCGGTGGCGCCATACGCACGAGCGTGCGCTCTGCTCGGTTCGGCCGGAGCCGGTCAGCTCACCAAGATGGTCAACCAGATCTGTATCGCCGGTGTGGTGCAAGGTTTGTCGGAGGGCGTGAACTTCGCGCAGAAGGCCGGTCTCGACGTGGAGGCCGTGGTCGAAGTGATCGGCAAAGGCGCGGCCCAGAGTTGGCAGATGGACAACCGGGCCAGCACCATGGCCAAAGGTGAATTCGAGTTCGGGTTCGCCGTCGAGTGGATGCGCAAGGATCTGGCCATCTGTCTGGCCGAGGCCAATCGCAACGGTGCGCGTCTTCCGCTCACGGCCTTGGTCGATCAGTTCTACGCCCAGGTTCTGGCTCGGGGTGGTCGACGTTGGGACACCAGCAGCCTCGTTCATCTGCTTCAGAACGACTGAGCGGGCGTAAGGTACGGGCATGGGGGAGAAAGACGTTCGTCGCACACTGCTGGCCCAGGCCGAGCGAACCCTGGCTCACAACCAGGCCGGGACCACCGATCTCACCGAGTCGGTCACGCGAATTCCGGCTGCCAATTATTTCGATCCCGAACGGTGGCAGCGTGAAGTCGACTTGATCTTCAAGCGGGTTCCGCTCTTGTTGGCCACCTCGGCCGAAATCAAGGAGCCGAACTCGTACAAGGCCATCGAAGTGTGCGGTATGCCGGTGTTGGTGGTGCGCGACTCCGACGGTGTGGTGCGCGCGTTCGTCAACATGTGCAGCCATCGCGGTGCGATGCTCGTCGACGAGGGTGTCGGCTCCACCCGCCGCTTCACGTGTCCATATCACGCCTGGAGCTACAACCAGCAGGGCGATCTGGTGGGCATCTTCAAGCAGAGCGACTTCGGCGAGATCGACTTCTCGTGCATGAGCCTCACGAGCCTCCCGGTCACCGAACGGGCCGGACTCGTCTGGGTGATCTTGTCACCCACGTCGACTCTCGATCTCGACGCGTTCTTCGCGGGTTACGACGAGCTGCTCGGATTCTGCAACTTCGCCGAGATGAACCACTTCGGTTCACGTCGACTGGTCGGCCCCAACTGGAAGGTGTCGTTCGACGGTTACGTCGACTTCTACCACTTGCCGATTCTTCACAAGAACACTTTCGGCGCCAACTTCCCGGCCGATGCGCTGTTCCACCGCGTGGGTCCGCATCAGCGCGTCACCGGTCCGCGCGGCTCCTGGTCGAAACTCGAAGGTGTTCCGAAGGACGAATGGCCCGACAGTGTTCTGACCGGCGGCGTCTGGAGCGTGTTCCCGCACGCGTCCATCGCCGGTTTCGACATCGGCGAACACAAGATCTACCAAGTGGCCCGCATCTTCCCGGGTGCCAACGCCGACGAGTCGATCTCGTATCTCGACTTCATCTCCACTGCTCCGCTCACCGACGAGTTCATCGCGACGGCCAATCAGCAGATCGACTTCCTCGAGCACGTGGTGCGTGACGAGGACTACGCCACCGGCCTCAAGATCCAGCGCACCGTCAAGACCGGCGCCAAGAAAGAACTCGTGTTCGGTCGCAACGAAGGCGGCGCGCAGTACGTGCACGGCTGGCTCGATGCGATTCTCGAGACTCCCGACAGCGAACTATCGGACTTGTTCCGCCGCGGCATCTCGGCCGGGCGACTCGTCACCGACTGACGGCGTCCAGGGCCTTCGGGTCGTTCAGCAATTCGACGATCGTCTGCGCGAACTGCGCGGCCGGCGCTCCGTCGAACACACGATGATCCCAGGTGAGGCTCAGCGTGAGTCGCTTGGTGGTGCTCACCTTGCCCTTGGCGCCGAGCACCAGATCCTCGCGCAGGCGACCAACACCGAGAATCGCCGCGTTGGGCGGATTGATCACGGGGGTGAAGGCATCGACACCGAACATGCCGAGAGCGCTCACTGAGAACGTTCCGCCTTCGAGGTCGTTGAGCGCCAGACTTCCACCGCGCGCGGCCGTGGCCAGTCGCTTGGTTTCGGCCGCGAGGGCCGTGAGGTCGAGTCGTTCGGCGTGACGTACCACTGGAACCACCAAACCTTCGTCGAGCGCCACGGCAATACCGACGTGCACATCGGGAAGCAGAGCGATGCCGTCGGACGTGACCTGGCTGTTCACGATGGGGTGGGCCCGCAGTGCGCGCGCGGCGGCCGCGATCACGTAGTCGGTGAAGCCGGGTTTGTTCTCGCGCGCGTCGCGATCGGCGATCACCGCGTCGAGATCGGCATCCATCGTGAGGGTGAGTTGTGCCATCTGCTGGAGTGACGCATGCATGCGCTTGGCGATCGTGCCGCGCATGCCCGACATCTTCTTCATCGACGTGGGTGTCTGGCTGGCCGGCGGTAGCGCCTCGGACGGAGCAGCGACTGCGGACGTGGCGGACGTGGCGGTCGGTGAGCCCGTGGTTGTCGCCGCCAGGCGTCGACGAACGTGGGCGGCCACTGCATCGCGCGTGACGCGGCCGTCGTGTGCGTCGTAGGGAACCGAGGCCAGATCGATGCCGAGCAGTTCGGCCAGTTGACGCGCGGCCGCCGTGGCCAACACCTCACCCGACGCCGACACGATGGGAGCGACGGCGACAACCGGTGCTGCGGCCGGTGCCGCGGCACGGGGACGAGTGGCCGCGAGTTCAACGTCCTCGGACACGATGCGACCCTCGGGTCCGGTGCCGACGACCGTGTTCAGATCGACGCCCAGTTCGGCGGCTCGACGACGCGCGTTGGGTGACACGAACAAACGACCGTCACGACGGGCCGGTGCGGCCGGCGCCGCCGAAGCGACAGCCGAAACAGAGGCCGCTGCTGTTGCTGTCTGGGCGGCCGCGGCCGGAGAGTTCGCCGCCGGTGGCCGTTCACCGTCGGCGAGCAGCAGCGCGATCACCGCACCGCAGGGGTGCGTGGAGCCGACGTCGGCGATGTGGTGCAAGATGCCTTCGCCAGCGGCCTCCACGTCACTCTCGACCTTGTCGGTTTCGATGCGCAACACCGCCATGCCGGGTGTGATCTTCTGGCCCGACGGCACGAGCCATTCGAGAATGGTGCCTTCTTCCATGGTCAGGCCGAGTTTGGGCATCAAGAAATCAGTGGCCATGGGAATCCTCCGCGGGGAGATCGAACGAGAATGTCGACGCTGCTCGAACGAGCGTGCGCTCGACGTCGATGACGAGTGGTCCGGACGACTCGACGCGCACCGTGACCACGCCATCGGGGCTCACGGCCCGATCGCGTTCGCCGTCGAAAGCGAGAATGGTGCGACCGCGCAAGGTGATCGACTCACCTTCGACGAGTGGACGAACTTCGGCCACGTCGATCGTGGTGAACGATCCCGGGGCGAGCGGAACACGCACCCGCCGTCCGCCGGCGCCCAGGCGCACGAACACGCCACCGGACTCCCAGCGATCGATCGGATGAATTCGACCAGCGATCGACGACAGGCCGGTGCTAGCCGGAGTTGCGACCGCGGCCACGACCGCAGTGATGGTGCTCGGGTCGCGAACGGCGCGGGCACCGATGAAGTCGGCGTCGATGAAAGCCAAATCGACCAGAGCGACGTCGTCGACCGATGAGTCGCGGTCGTCCACGCGCACGACGATCTTCTTCGAACGGCGAGCCACCTCGGCCACCGACACGACGCCGGCGGCGATGAGGCCCGCCGCCGCTCCAGCCGACGTGCCGTCGACGGCAACGGGATACACATTGTTGGTGCCGGTGGAGATGGCGATGAGCGGAGCATCGGGCCAACCCAGTGCGATGTCACGCGAGGTGCCGTCACCACCCAGAGCGATCACCGCTCCCGCCTGCTCTTTCCAGAAGCGCCGGGCCGCACCGATCGTGTCGTAACGCGACCCGGTGACGGGCTCGTCGACGATCTCGACCGGAGTATCGAGTCCGTCGGCGGCGCGTCGACCCAAATGATGCGTGTCGGGAGCGATCAGGATGCGCTCGGCACCCGCTTCAGCCGCGGCCACGATCGCTCGCCGCACGATGCCGACCTTGGTGACATCGCTCGTGTGCGTCGCCGGCGTCACGAGACGCCGGATGTCCTTTCCCGCGTTGGGGTTGACGATGATGCCGACGGTCGACACGTGTCGTTCAGGCTCCGACCGGTGTCCGGAAGAGAACGCTGCGGATTCCGGCTTCGATGCGCGCGGCATCGGGGATGTAGTGCTGCTCGAGAGCCGGTGAGAAAGGCACGGGTGAGAACGGAGCCGCGATGCGGCCGACCGGAGCATCGAGATAGTCGAACGCGTGCTCCTGGATCTGCGCGGCCACTTCGGCGCCCAGTCCTCCGAAGCGCACCGCTTCGTGCACCACGACCACACGATTGGTCTTCTTGGCCGACGCCACGATCGTGTCGATGTCGAGCGGCTGCAGTGTGCGCGGATCGATGACCTCGCACTGGATTCCTTCACCGGCCAACTTCTCGGCCGCGGCAGTTACTTCGTGGACCATGCGTCCCCACGCCACGATCGTCACGTCGTTGCCGGAGCGCACCACATTGGCCACGCCGAGCGGCACGATGTAACGCTCTTCGGGCACCGGACCCTGGATGCCGAGCAGACGCTTGTGCTTGATCATCACGGTCGGGTTGTCTTCGCGAATGCAGGCCGCCATGAGACCCTTCATGTCGTAGGGCGTGGCGGGATGGACGACCTTGAGGCCGGGGATGTGGCAGAGCAGAGCTTCGAGTGACTGACTGTGCTGTGCGGCGGCCGAGAGTCCACCACCACCAGCAGTGGTGATCGTGAGTGGAATACGGGCCTCGCCGCCGAACATGTACTTCAACTTCGCGGCCTGGTTGACGATCTGGTCCATGGCCACGCACATGAAGTCCATGAACATCAAGTCGACGATGGGACGCAAGCCGGTGACGGCCGCGCCGACGCCCAGACCGATGATCGCCTGTTCGCTGATGGGAGTGTCGACCACGCGCTCGACACCGAACTTGGCCTGCAGGCCGCCGAACGTGCCGAACACGCCACCGAAGGCGCCGATGTCTTCGCCGGCGCAGAACACGTTCGGGTCGTCTTCCAATGCCTGACTGACGGCCTCGTTGAAGGCCATCACGTACGGGAGTTTGCGCTCGTCGCTCATCAGTTGCCTCCATTGGCCGAGTAGACGTCGACCAGCACTTGATCGGACGTGGGCAGTGGGCTGTCTTCGGCGAACTTGATCGCCACCTCGATGTCGTTGCGCAGTTCGGCCCAGATGTCGTCGAACTGTTGACGCGTTGCGACCTTGTTCTCGATCATGCGGTCTTCGAGGGTGAAGATCGGATCGCGTTCCTTCCACTGCGCGACCTCGTCGTCGGAGCGGTACTTCAGGCCGAGGTTCTGCACACCGTGGTGGTTGTAGAAGCGGTAGGTCTTGGCTTCGATCAGCGACGGTCCGCCACCGGCTCGCGCCTTGGCCACGGCTTCGAGGGCCGCTTCGTGCACCGCGATCACGTCCATGCCGTCGACGATCACGCCCGGCATGCCGTAACCGGCCGCGCGGTCGACGATGTCGGTGATCGCCATGGTCTTGTCACGCGGAGTGAACTCGCCGTACTCGTTGTTCTCGCAGGCGAACACGATGGGCAGGTGCAGTGCGCAGGCCATGTTGGCAGCTTCGTGGAACGCGCCGATGTTGGTGGCGCCGTCACCGAAGAACGCCACCGCCACTTGGCCGCGACCGCGGTACTTGTTGGCGAAGGCCGCGCCCACTGCGATGGGGGAGCCCGCACCCACGATGCCGTTGGCGCCGAGCATGCCGAGCGAGAGGTCGGAGATGTGCATCGAACCGCCCTTGCCCTTGCAATAGCCGGTCGACTTGCCCATCAGTTCGGCCATCATTCGGTTGAAGTCGCCACCCTTGGCCACCAAGTGACCGTGACCGCGGTGGGTCGACGTGATGTGGTCGTCGTCGTTGAGCGCACCGCAGATTCCGGAGGCCACGGCCTCTTCGCCCACGTACAAGTGGAGAAAGCCCGGCAGTTTGGCGGCTTCGGCCAGACGACCGGCTGCTTCTTCGAACAGGCGGATGCGAACCATGCGCCGGTGCAGGTCGAACTGAACGGCGGGTGTGATGCTCATGAGGCTCCTAGGCGTCGAGGCCGCGCGCCCAGCGGAGCGAGCGACGCAGCAATTCGTAGTAGGCGGGCTTCTCCCACGAGCACCGTTCGATGCGCGGGTAGTAGTCGAGGATGGGGGCCATGTCGTAGTGGCCGCGGCAGTGACCGAGTGTGTTGTACAGAATCGATCCGTTCCCGAGATCGCGCAGGTACATCACGAGATGTTGCGCATCGGCAGTGGTCCAGTCGGCTTCGGCGAATCCGACGGCTTCACCTTGCCAGGTGGTGTGCAACAGCGGTTGCAGAGCCGAACGGTCGGCGTACTCGCTCAGGTACAACTCGTCGTCGGTGTCGAACGGTTCGACACCGGCCACCAGCCAGTGCTTCGGATCGGTGATCTCGACGCGGTACGGCTGAATGGGCGGGTGAGCCACGAATTGGCTACCGAGTGTCTCGGCCCAGAGTGGGAACACTCGTGGCGACTCGACGCCGTTGGGTCCGCCCAGAGTGAGCGCGGCGTTGGTGCCGTGCAGGGCGACCCATCGACCGCCACCTTCGACCCAGGCCCGGATGGCCTTTTGGGCGCCTTCACTCGGGCGGACGTCGCAGGTGTACGAGACGAGAATCGACGACTGCGTGATACCGGCCGTGTCTTCGTAGTCGGGCTGCACGCGGACGCGGAACTCGTCGTGCTCGGCGAGCAACGTGAGGAGCTCGCGCCGCGCGAAGTCGATGTCGTGGTACTTGCCGCCCGCCACCAGAGTGACGTCGATGCGAGGGCCGCTCATCGCGCGATCAGAAGTCGACGCGCTTGAGAAAACCGCCGTCGACCGTGAGGTTGACGCCGTTGATGTGCTGGGCGCGATCGCTGGCGAGGAAGGCCACGGCGTTGGCCACATCGGACGGCTCGCCCATGTGTCCACCCGGGTGGGCCTTCTCGGTCGACTCGAAGAACGGAGTCATGTGCTGCTTGATCATGTCCCAGTCGCCACCCTGCACGAAGATCGGGCCGGGGGACACGACGTTGCAACGCACGCCCTGAGCGCCGAGCACCTGAGCCTGACCGAGCGTCCAGTTGGTGACGGCCGACTTGAGCGCGCTGTAACTGCCCGAACCGGTTGCGAAGTGCTCGGTGGTCGCGGTGGTCCCGATGGAGATCACGCTGCCGCCGCCGTTGGCGAGGTGCGGTGTGGCGGCCTCGACACCGTGAACGAGAGCCATGAGGTCGATGTTGAAGTTGTTGATCCAGCCTTCGAGCTTGCGAGCTGGCTTGCCCGAGGTGTTGTGCACGTAGATGTCGATGCCGCCCAGCTGCTCGGCCGACGAGGCGACCCACGCGCGCAGCGTTTCGGCGTTGCCGGCGTCGACGGCCGAACCGACGACCTTGCCCTTCGACGAGAGCTCGGCCACGGCGGCCGACACTTCGTCGGCGTTACGCGCGCAGATGGCGACCGAAGCGCCCTCGGCGAGCAGGACTTCGACGATGGCGCGTCCGAGTCCCTTGGTCGAGCCGGTCACCAGAGCCTTCTTGCCCTTGAGTCCGAGATCCATGATGTCCCCCTGTTGTCTTGTGTCGTGTTGTGATGTGTTACTGCGAAAGAAGAAGTGAAGCCCGGCCGCCGATCAGCGACGGGTTTCCTTCCAGGCGACGTCCTTGTCGACGCGCACGTCGCCGGGAAGTCCGAGCACGCGTTCGCCGATGATGTTGCGCTGGGTCTCGTCGGAACCGCCGGCGATGCGATAGCCGGGCGCACCGAGAACTTGTTCGCCCCACGCATAGGTGCCCCACTCGCCGGTGTCGGCGATGAGAGCCGGTCCGAGAATCTTGGAGATCACATCGGAGATCTTGCGCATGCCTTTGGTCCAGACCAGCTTTCCGAGCGAGCCCTCGGGCCCGGGGGGTGAACCAGCGCGACGCATGTCGGCTGCGCGGCGGTTGACGAAACCCTCCACGCGGAAGTGCGTGTAGAGCTCGGCGAGTTCTTGGCGCATCACGGGATCGGCCGTGACGCCCATGGCGCGTGCGGTGGCGAGAACGAGGCGCCACGATCCACCGACGCGGGATCCGCCACCGCCACCGTCGCCGGAGTGATCGCGTTCGAATCCGAGAGTGGTGAGCGCGACCTTCCAGCCCTCACCTTCGGGTCCGAGGCGCATCGAGTCGGGGATGCGCACGTCGTTGAAGAACACTTCGTTGAACGACGATCCGCCGCTCATCTGCTTGATGGGTCGGATCTCGATACCGGGCAGGTCCATCGGGATGATGAACGCGGTCATGCCCTTGTGCTTCACGACGTCGGGATTGCTGCGCGCGATCAGTTCTCCCCATTCGGAGAACTGCGCACCCGAGCTCCAGACCTTTTGGCCGTTGATCACCCATTCGTCACCGTCGCGCTCGGCGCGACACGCGAGTGATGCGAGGTCGCTGCCGGCGCCCGGTTCGGAGAACAACTGGCAGCAGAGATCGCGGGTCGCGATGAAGCGGCCCACGAACTGCTTCTTCTGTTCGGGAGTGCCGTAGATGTTGATGGTGGGTGCGATGAGACCCACGGTCACGCTGTGCGTCTCATGACCAGTCGGCGTCTGAAACTGGGCCTCGAGTTTCGAGAATGCTCGCGAGTACTCGCGCGGGTATCCGAGGCCGCCGTGCTCGACTGGTGACGTGATGGCGTGATAGCCGCGCTCGGCCTTCTTCTGAGTCCAGGCCTTGGCGCGTTCGAGCAACGCCTTCTCTTCTTCGAACGACAACGAGTGGAACACCGACACGGAGAATTCGCCTTCACCCCAGACGACGTCTTTTTCGTCGGTGCCCGAGGTGCGGTATTCGGCGTTGGCTTCGAGCCAGGCCTTGGCCTCGCGGGTGAAGTCGTCGAGGGACGGAAGGTTGGGGACAGTCGAGTCAGCCACGTGACCACGGTAATTGACCATCCGATCAATACGGCAACCGTGGCCGAACCTCTCGACCCGCTGGCCAGACGTCGTCGCGGCCATACTCGAACCCGTGAGCAGGGGGAAGGAATCGACGTCGCGTCTGGGCCGCCCACCGGCCACCGACTCGGCCGACACCCGGCGAACGATTCTCGATGTCGCCCGGGCCGCCTTCGCCGACCGCGGGTTCGAGGTCACCACCAACCGTGAGATCGCCACCGAGGCCGGCATCACCCCGGCCGCGCTCTACCACTACTTCCCGTCGAAACTCGACCTCTTCGTGGCCGTGCATCACGACACCCAGGAGCGAGTGCTGGCCCGGTTCATCCAGGCGATCGAGGACGTCTCCGGATTCGTTCCGCGTCTCGAGGCGATCCTCGACGAGTCGCACCGGATGAACAACGAAGATCCTTCGCTGGCCCGATTCCTGGGTGCGGTGCGGGTCGACGTGGCGCGGCATCCCGAATTCGAGATGGCCCTGCAGGTCGACCAGGCGGCCATGGACACGTTCTTCCGTTCGATCGTCGACCAGGGCGTGGAGACGGGCGATGTCGACCGGAGCCGCCGGGCCCTGGTGCTGTCGTTCGTCGCGACCACTCTCACCGGGCTCACCACGGGGCAGTCGGCCAGTGATCGCCAGCACGCGCTGGCCGTGGAGGCCATCAAGGCCGCGGTCCGGGGCGACCTGGTGGCTCGTCTGCCCCACGCCTGACTCGCCCTGGTCAAGTTCGACGACGAGCGTCTACTGTTCGGCACGCGTCCGTGGGGACGGGCGGCTTGGGGGTGAAGATGGGTGCGTTGGACGGACGGGTGGCCTGCGTGACGGGCGGGACCCGCGGAATCGGGTTGGCGATCGCCACCGCCTTCCTCGACGAGGGGGCCAAGGTCGTCATCAACGGCCGCGACGCCGCCAAGGCTCAGCGCACGCTGGCCGAACTCGGTCGTGGCGATCAGGTCCACTTCATCGCGGGTGACGTGAAGAAGAAAGACGATTGCGAGGCGATCGTCGACGGGACCGTGGCCCACTTCGGGCGTATCGACATCCTGGTCGCCAATGCCGGTGGTGCGGCCGACTTCGCACCCATCGCGCAGTTGCCCGACGAGCCGATGCAGGACGCATTGCTCTGGAACTTCTGGCACTCGTTCTGGGTCATGCGTCGCGCGTTCAACTACATGATCCCGCAGCAGTGGGGCCGCATCATCAACATCTCGTCGGTCGAGGGCAAGGTCGGCAAGCCCGGCATGTCCACCTACGTCGCGGCCAAGCACGCCGTGAACGGCCTCACCAAGTCGGCCGCCAAGGAAGTCGGAACTCTCGGCATCACGGTCAACGCGTTGTGTCCCGGTGTGATCGAGACCGACATCGTGAAAGAAGGTGGCGCGGGAGCCGCTGCGGCCATGGGACTCACCTACGACCAATTGCTCGCGCAGTTCGCCGCCGACTCGGCGATCAAACGCATCAACGAAGTCGAAGACGTCGCCAACGTGGCCGTGCTACTGGCGTCCGACATCGGAGCCGGTATCACCGGTTCGCTCATTTCCATCGACGGCGGAACCGCTCCGTACTGATCGTGAAGGGAACCGACATGTCAACGAGCACAGGAAAACTCGCCGGGAAAGTCGCCTGCATCACCGGTGGAACCCGCAGCATCGGCCGCGCGATGGCCGAGGCCTTCCTCGCCGAAGGTGCGCGCGTGGTCATCAACGGACGCGACGAAGCCAAGGGTCGTCGGGCCCTGGCCGAATTGAACGCGGGCGACCGCGCCGACTTCTACGGCGGTGACGCCGCCAAGCAGTCGACGGTCGAGGGGTTGATCGACTTCACGATCGCGCGGTTCGGCCAACTCGACGTCTGCTGTCTGAATTCGGGTGGCGTCCAGGCCACCGCGCCGGTGTTCCAGATGAGCGACGAAGAGTGGAATCTCGAAGTCGACTGGAATCTCAATCACGTCTTCTGGGGCATGCGCAAGTCGCTGCAGTACATGATTCCGCGTCAGAGCGGACGCATCATCGTCACGTCATCGGTCGAAGGCAAACTCGGCAAGCCGGGCCTGCCCGGTTACGTGGCCACCAAGCACGCGGTGAACGGTCTCGTGAAGTCGGCTGCACACGAAGTGGGCACGCTCGGCATCACCGTCAACGCGATCCTACCCGGCATCATCGAGACCGACATCGTGCGCGAAACCGGTCCGGCGTCGGCGGTGGCCATGGGTGTCGGTTCGTACGAGGCGCTCATCGAGATGTTCTGCTCCGAGTCATCGATCAAGCGTCCGAATCGGGTCGAAGAAGTGGCGGCGGTAGCCGTACTCCTCGCGTCCGATGCGGCTCGCAACATGACCGGCTGTTTGTTCCCGGTCGACGGCGGAACTCTTCCGTACTGACCCGTGACGTACTCGCACCTCGCCCGCGCGAACGACCTCGAGCCGGCGAGCGGCCACCATCACCTGTTGGCCGAGTGTCCGTATCACCGTGAAGAGTCGTTCGAACCGCCGTTCTACGTGGTGTCGCGGCATGCCGACGTGCTGGCGATGCTGCTCGAACCCGAGCAGTGGCGCAACGGCGACGGCCCCGGTGTGTTCACACAACGCGGGGGAGTGCTCGGCTCGGCCGACGATCCCGATCATCGACGCCAGCGCAAGGTGTTACAGGACGGATTTCGTCCGGCTGCCATCGCCGCGCTCACTCCGCGAGTCGACCGGATCGGTCACGAGTTGTGGGTGCAGTCGTTCTCGCGCGACGGTGAAGGCGACTTCGTTCGCCTGTTCGCGTTTCCGTTCCCGGCCATCGTGATCGCCGAGATGCTCGGTGTGCATCCGGACGATCGCGAGCACTTCGGCGAATGGTCCGACGACATCGTCAACGGTCTGGGTGGCGGTGACCTGTCGCTCGTCCAACGAGCGATGGACGGCATTCACGGCATCGTCGGCGGATTGGTGGCCGAGCGTCGGGCCGCGATCGAGAACGGTGACGAACCACCCGACGACCTCACCACGGTGTTGACGCGCGCGCATCTCGCGGGTGACGTGTCGTACGGCGAAGTGCAGCAACTGTGCCAGCAAATCCTGGTGGCCGGCCACGAGACCACGGCCAGTCTGATCGGCCTCATGTTGTATCGACTGGCCACGAAACCCGAGTTGGCGGCTCGTTTGCGCGCCGAGCCCGATCTCGTTCCGCAGGCGGTGGAGGAGTTCTTGCGCTTCGACTCGCCGGTGCAAGGACTCTTCCGCTCGAACACCGATGCGTGTCCGCTCGGCGATCACCAACTCGACCCGGGCACCAAGGTGCAATTGCTCTTCGCGGCCGCCAACCGCGATCCGCGGGTGTGGGACGACCCCGACACCATCCAGCTCGATCGATTCGCCGAGAGTCGACGATCGCATCTGGCCTTCGGCTGGGGCGTGCATCACTGCATCGGTAATGCATTGGCTCGTCACGAGGCCCAGTTCGCCTTGCGTCGCATGCTCGACACGTTCACCACCATCGAGATCGTCGGACCGGTGCACGTGAACGAGCCGTTCATCCTGCGCGGCCTCACGACCCTGCCCATTCGCTGGACCGTGCGACGTGACTAGGGTCGGCGCATGAGCCGTGTGATCGTGGTGACCGGAGCAGCGTCCGGTATCGGCCGGGCGACCGTCGAACTGTTGGTCGCGCGGGGCGATTCGGTCGTGGCCCTCGATCGTTCGAACGACGTCGACGCACTGGCCAGCGGCCAGGTGCGCTCTCTGGTCGGTGATGTCACCGATGACGACGTGAATCGCGAAGCGGTGGCCGTCGCCGAGCGCGAATTCGGTGGGCTCGACGCCGTCGTTCTGAATGCGGGCGTTCCGGCCAGTGGCGACATCGTCGAGTTGCCGATCGAAGTGTTCGATCGCACCTGGGAAGTGAACGTTCGTGCGGTGCTCCTCGGTATTCGCGCCGCCACACCCGCGTTGCGCCGTCGTGGTGGTGGACGCATCGTCGTCACCGCATCCACGTCGGGTATCGGTGCCGATCCCAACATGTGGCCCTACAACTCGGCCAAGGCTGCGGCCATCAACCTGGCGCGCGGCGCCGCACTCGATCTGGCCGCCGACGCGATCACCGTGAACGTGGTGTGTCCGGGACCCACTGAAACCGGAATGACGGCCGGCCTGGCCAACGTGAAGCCGGTGTACGAAGGTTTGCGGCGGGCGGTGCCGTTGCAGCGCTGGGGTCGCCCCGAGGAAGTGGCGGCCGTGATCGGCTTCCTCGCGTCGGCCGAGGCGAGTTTCGTGACCGGTGCGGTGGTGCCGGTGGACGGCGGGATCACCGCCAATACCGGGCAGTTCATGCCCCGCGAGAAGAACTGATTCGAGAAGACGAGAAGAGAAATCAGGAGAGACCATGGCCGAGCATCCCGAGAACTACGAAGACGTCACGGTCTACGGACTCGACGACGACGTCGAAGAGCAACTGCTCCTCACGCACAACGAGTGCACGTTCATCTGGTCGAACAAAGAGGGTTGGCCCGTCGGCGTGATCATGTCGTACGTCTGGCGCAAGGGCTGTTTCTGGCTCACGGCGTCGTCGCAACGGGCCCGTATCTCGGCGGTGCGCCGCGACCCGCGGGTATGCATCGTCGTCACGTCCACCGGAACGTCGATGCCGCGCAACATGACGGTCACGTGGAAGGGAACCTGTGAGGTCCTCGATGATCAGGCCACCAAGGACTGGTTCTACCCCGAACTGGCCGAAGCGATCATGGGCGGCAAGGGAGCCCGGGCCCAGGCGTTCGAAGAGTTCCTCGATTCGCCACGTCGAATCATCTTGAAGGTCACTCCGACCCAGCGAATCGGTTACGACGGGACCAAGATGGGCAAAGCCACCACCGAGTGGATGAAATCGCGCGCCGCCAAGCCGGCCGACTGACAGGAGAGATCATGAAGCTGGGACTGACCGCCGACGAGGTATTGACCACGACCCGATCGGTTCGCAAGCGCCTCGATCTCACCAAGCCGGTTCCGCACGACGTTCTGCACGAGTGCATCGAGATCGCGCACCAGGCACCCACCGGTTCGAACATGCAAGGGTGGCGTTGGCTGTTCGTCGACGACCCGGCCAAGAAGAAGGCGCTGGCCGACATGTATCGCAGCAACTTCTATCCGTACATCAACGATCCCAATCGTCCGAAGCGCGACGATCAGGGTGAGCGCATCCTCGATTCGGCCACGTACCTCGCCGACGTTCTCGACCAGGTCCCGGTGCTGTTGATTCCGCTCATCGCCGGCCGTCTCGACACCGGCACCCCGGCGTTCCAGCAGGCATCGGCGTGGGGCTCGCTGCTTCCCGCGGTTTGGAGCTTCATGCTCGCGTTGCGTGAGCGCGGCCTCGGATCGGCCTGGACCACACTGCACTTGCCGCACGAGAAGGAAGCCGCCGAACTACTCGGAGTTCCCTTCGATCAATACACGCAGGCCGGCTTGTTCCCGATCGCGTACACCATTGGCACCGACTTCAAGTTGGCCAAGCGTGTGCCGGCCGAGAAGTTCATTCGCTGGAATTCCTGGTCCTGACCCACTCGCGAGCGGTATCGCTCGCGACCCAGTCGATCGAGTTGCGCAGGACCCGACGGAAGTTCGCGTCGGCGTAGGTGACGGGGCCGTCGCCGAACTGCAGATACACGACTGGTGAGTTCCCGGCCGTCTTGGCCCACGCCACCAGAGCGCTACCGGCCGGGTGACTCCAGCCGTCGTTGCTGTTCCGACGTCCGCGAATGGCCAGATCGGCTGAATAGAAGTGCGACGAATCGTGCACCGGGAAGTCGGTGCGCATCAACGGCACGATCGAATCCTCGAAAACCGGGAAGCAGTAGAGCTCGTCGGTGATCGTGAACGACGGTCCGATGCCGGCGCACACCGGATGGGTGGCGTCGAGAATCGACACCTCGTGGGTCACGTCGAAGACGTAGCCCGAATCGGGATACGACTGCCCGTGAAGTGAACCGGGTTGGTAGTGGAACCGACCGCCGACGATCTCGGCGTACCGTTCCCAGGCCGGCCAACCCGCCACCGCGTGATGCATGAACACCAGACCCGTGCCGTCGCTCAGCAATCGTTCGATCACCGCGCGTGTCTCGGCACTGGGTTCGGGGAAATCGACGGGTGGGTTGCCGCCGGTGAACCGCAGGCCCGGCATGTCGTAGAACACCACCACGTCGTGGCCGACGGCTGGTGACGTGGCTCGGGACCACTCGTCGAGTTCGAGCGCGTCGAAGATCGCGAAGAACGGCTCGGCCTCGAAGGGGTGACCGCCGGTGACGACGAGAACCGATGTCACGCGCGCCCGACGAACGCCCACTCACCCTTGATGCGGTTCTCGTGTTCGAGGCGCAGGTCGAGGATGGAGCGAGCCTTCAAGTGCAACGCGACGTGGTTCTGAGCCACGGCGTGTTCGAGCGCGGCCGAGAAGCAATGGCCGGCCAGGCTGTACGTGGCCGAGACGTCGTCGAGGTGCAGGCTCTCGGAACGGCCGGAATTGAAGGCGCCCAGTGCGGAGTCGACGGCGGAGTTGCCGGGCAACGTCTGGTCGACTTCACGGGCGAAAGCGACCATGGCATCGCCCTCTTCGCGCATCCAGGCGATTTCGTGAGCGGCACGTTCGGCGCAGTTGCGCAGGACGTTCTCCATCATCTGAATGGCGATCTTCACCGGCGGCGACTCGACGGCTCCGTCGACGGTGGTGAGCAGTTCGTCGCGCAGATCGAGGAGGATCTGCTCGGTGGTGGGGCGAGTGAGCATGGTGCCTCCTAGGCGGCCGGCGGGATGCAACCCGCCATGAAGTTCGAATGTCCGACGGTGAGTGCGTTGAGCGTGTAGGTGGTGAGGATTCCGGCGTTGAGGCCGCGAGCCATCGCGCCGGCGCCACCCAAGACCTGCGCGTACACGGTGATCGCGGCGAGCGACGAGAAGTAGCCGAGCGTCGCGAGATTGACGGCTTCCTCGCTGAATCCAGTCTGCTCGCGGTAGCGCGCGAGGAACGCGACCGGGTCGGACATGATGAGGCTCGGTCCTGACGAGGCCGAGTACACCGCGTAGTACCCGATGTCCTCGCGCGGATCGCCGATGTGGGCGAGTTCCCAGTCGATCATCAGATGATCACCCGACGGGTCGACCATGATGTTGGCCGGCTGGAAGTCGCTGTGCACGAGACGCAAGGGGAGCGGGGCCGGCTTGTTGGCCTGCAACCAGCCCGCTACGTAACGCAGGAACGGATTCGACTCGACGTGAGCGGCTTCGGCCTGACGGAAGCGATCGATGAGAGTGTCGATGTACGACGACCAGTCGGTGGGCCGCGGAATGGCCGAGCCGACGTCGTTCGGATCGATGCGGTGGACGCGGGCCATCGTGTCGACGAGGTCGAACGTGTGGCGGCCGTAGCCCTGGGCCGGATCGCAGGTGTTGAGCAGAGCCTGCAGCGAACTGCCTTCCACGAACTCGAGGACGATGCACTTCGTTCCGAGTTCGGAGCCGGTGCCATCGTAGTGCAGGGCCTTGGCCATCGGAATCGACGAGGCCTGGGTGAGCGATTGCAGCAACGCCCACTCGACGTCGCGATCGGTCTCCATCATCGCTTTGCCCGGAGGCGGGTCGCCGCGCAGCACCACGGTCTCGGTGCGACCGTCCTTCCAGCGGATGTCGGCCCGAGCCATGAGCCGGCTGTAGCCGCCGATCATCGGTTTGTACGACACCACGGTCGCGTCCTGTCCGGCGCGAGCCGTCAGGAAAGCGCCGAGGCGGCGCGGCATTTCGTCGGGATTCAGCATGTTTCGTCTCCGTCCAGGTGGGATCAGTCGCGGTCGATGGGGGCTTTGCTCACGCGATGGTTGGCGATCTGCGGACCGCCGATCCATCCGCACAGTTGCGGGTCGCATTCGCGGATTTCGCCGTGCAAGTGGCGACCGTTGGTGGCGAACACACCCCACTGGCCGTCCTTGGTGACGCGAATGTTGCCGTCGTCGTCGAGTTCGTAGTGAGCCTTGGTGAAGGGGTGAACGATTCCGCGCATCAGCGCCCCACCCACTCGCCGAGCTTGGTGTGCAGCCAGCGCACCTTGGACTCCTGATAATTGGCCAGGGTGATGCCGGGCTTGAACGTGGTTTCGAGTCCCAACTGCACCTTCGACATGTTGAACACGTCCTGGTCGAACACCTTGGCCAGCATTCCGAGTTCGGTCGCGGTGGTCCAGGATTCGTCGATCGTCAGATCACGACGAGCCGCCGGAGCCGGACGCTCACCTTCGAACGGCGACAGGAACAGCACTTCCATGATCGCCGAGCGATGGTTGTCGCCGTTCGGTCGGAAGCGGTACACGATACGGTTGAATGCGCCCCACGGATGGAAATTGGGGAACAACGTGTAGTCGATGCTGTCCATGAACTCGGCGTCGCTCATCGAGTCGACCATGTCGCCGGCGATCGGGCGCCAACGTTCGCGTCCCATGGCGGCACCGATGGCCCGAGCCGACGCACCGTCGGGAACCGGCACCGGTGAATCCTGATCGGTGCGCACGTCGAGCATCGACCGCATCATCTCGTCCTGACTCACCTCGTACCAGAGCAACGGACTGGGGGTGAGGGCGGGAGTGATGACGCGCGAGCAGTTCTCCCACACGTCGACCTGCGAGTTGGTGTCGCCGAGGTAGTAGAGGATCTGCGGGTGCGTGGCGTTCACGTGGTACGCCTCGGAGAACGCTTCTTGGGCGATCTTCCAGTTGGCGGCGATCACCTTGGTGACGTGAGCCTCCACGTAACGATCCTCGAGTTTCCAGACCTCGAACTGCTCGGCCAGATCGCGCACGAAGTCGTCGAACGGTTTGCAGTTCGGATCGGGGTTGATGAACACGAATCCGCCCCACGTGGCGACCTTGCATTCGGGCAGCATGAAGTCGACCTCGGCGCGATCGTCGACGTGCGGGAAGTCCCAGCGGGCCGGAACGTCGGCGAGCGATCCGTCGAGGGCCCACGCGAAACCGTGGAACGGGCAGCGCAGTTCGGAGCAGTGGCCGTCGTAATCCTTGAGGCGGCGACCGCGGTGCAAGCACGCATTCGGGTAGGCCTTGATCGACATGTCGGGTTGACGCACCACGATGAACGACATATCGGCGATTTCGTACAGGTTGTAGTCACCGGGTCCGGGGATGTGCTCCTCGCGACAGGCGAACTGCCACACCCGCTTCCAGAGTCGCTCCTTCTCCAGTTCGTGGTACTCGCGCGAGATGTAGCGCTCGATCGAGATGTCGGCGTCGCCGAGGAATCGGGGCGACTCGAGACGCAGGACGTCGGGCACCGGGTGGGTGTCGGTGTCGAGCAACTCTTGGTACGTGATGCCCGGGGAGCGGGCCGGGCGCGGATCGAGAGCGGTCATGGGTCCATTATTGACTCGGTGATTAGTTCCGTCCAGGGTCCGACTACTCTCGGCCCGAGCCAGCACTGGAGGAGCCACCATGTTGACGTTCGCCAACATCTTCGAAGCCCATGCCGACGCCATGCCGACAGCGACCGCGATCGCCTACGGCGACCGGGAGACCACCTGGGCTCAGTACGACGACCAGGCGGCCCGAGTGGCCGCGGCCTACGGGGCCCAGGGCATGGGCCTGGGTTCGAAGGTCGGCATGTTCATGTACAACTGCCCCGAGTATCTGGTCACGCAATACGCGGCGTTCAAGTCGCGGGTCACCCCGGTGAACGTGAACTACCGGTACCTCGACGACGAACTGCACTACCTGCTCGAGAACGCCGACTGCGAAGCCGTCGTGTTCCACTCGAGCCTGGGCGACCGCATCAAGCGCGTGAAGGATCGCCTTCCCAAGTTGAAGTTGCTGGTCGAGGTCCTCGACGGTCCGTCGGCCGAAGTGCCCGGTGCGGTGTCGTGGGACTCGTTGCTGGCCACACACTCACCAGCGGCGCGCCAGGAGCGCGGCCGCGACGACCTCTACATGCTCTACACCGGCGGCACCACCGGAATGCCCAAAGGCGTGATGTATTCGCTCGGCACGTTCACCGAAGGTTTCCTCGGGTTCTACACCGGACCGATGGGCCGGGGACCGTTCTCGTCGGTCGAGGAAGTCGTGGGCACCGCCAAGGTCGTTCATCAGGCCATGGGTCAGCCCACGGCCATTCCGGGATGTCCGCTCATGCACGGAACCGGCGTGTGGTTGGGCGCTCTGCTGCCGCATCTCATGGCCGGAAAGGTCGTGTTGCTCGAAGGTCGTTCGTTCGATGCGCACGAGATGTTCCGCGCCATCGAGAAGCATCGCGTCGGACAACTCGTGATCGTCGGCGACGCCTTCGCTCGACCGATGCTCACCGCGTTGCGTGAGAAGGTTGCATCGGGCACGTCGTACGACACGTCATCCGTGCAGATGATCATCTCGACCGGAGCGATGTTCTCGTCCGACATCAAGGCCGGCATCTTCGAACACATGCCCACGTCGGCTGTCATGGACATCCTCGGCTCGAGTGAAGGCGGCATGGCTCAGACCATGGCCACCAAGGACAACATCAACACCACCGCATCGTTCGGCGCGATGCCCAACACCAAGGTGTTCGGCCCGGACGACAAGGAAGTCGCCGCGGGTTCGGGTGTCGTGGGCATGGTGGGCGTGAGCGGTCCGGGCGTTCCAATCGGTTACTACAAGGATCCCGAGAAGTCGGCCCGCACCTTCCGCGAGATCGACGGTGTTCGCTACAGCTTCCCGGGTGACATGGCTCTGGTCGAAGCCGATGGAACCATCACGTTGCTCGGTCGCGGCTCGAACTGCATCAACACCGCTGGCGAGAAAGTGTTCCCCGAGGAAGTCGAAGAAGTCGTCAAGACGCACCCGGCCGTGGCCGACTGCCTCGTGTTCGGTGTGCCCGACGAGAAGTTCGGCAATCGCGTGGTGGGTGTGGCGTCGTTGGCGGCCGGCGCGACCGCACCGAGCGGTGACGACGTGATCGCTTACACCAAGACCAAACTGTCGAGCTACAAAGTGCCCAAGCAGTTGGTGTTCGTGGCCACCGTGCCGCGCGCCCCCAACGGCAAGGCCGACTACAAGACAGCCAAGACGATGTTCGAAACGGGAGGGGTTTCGTGACGGCAATCGACGATCAGATCGGACGAGCCCGCAGCACGGGTCCGAGTGTGCAGGACTTGCTGGCGGCCGACACGCGGCCGGTTCCCCAGTCGCTCACCGACCACTCGTATGTTCCGCAGGGGAAGGCCGACGTGCCGAAGGTTCGGTACACCGCGGCCAAGTTCGCCGAACTCGAGTACGAGTATCTCTGGACCCGCACGTGGCAGATGGCGTGCCATGTCGACGAGATTCCGCAGCCCGGCGATCACGTCGTGTACGACGTGGCCGACCAGTCGTTGCTCGTCACGCGTGCGAAGGACGGCTCCATCCGCGCGTACCACAACTCGTGTCTGCATCGCGGCACGAAGTTGCGCACCGAAGACGGACGCGTCGGATCGTTCCGCTGTCCGTTCCACGGCTGGAAATGGGATCTCGACGGCAAGTTGGTCGAACTGCCGGCCGAATGGGACTTCCCGCAGGTGTGGCAGCAACCCGATTCGTGCCTGCCCGAGGCCAAAGTTGCGGTGTGGGAAGGGTTCGTGTTCGTGAACCTCGATCCCGACGCCGAACCGTTCGAGTCGGTGGCGGCCAAGCTCATCGAGCACTTCGGTCGCGATTTCAACATGGCCAACCGTTACGTCGCGTTCCACGCGGTGAAAGAAGTGCCGGCCAACTGGAAGGTCTGCATGGAGGCCTTCGCCGAGGGCTATCACGTGATCGCCACGCATCCGCAGATCCTCGAATTCGCCGGTGATGCCAACAGCGAGTACTCCATCTGGGAGGACTCGCAGTACGTCACCCGTTTCGTCAACGGTTTCGGCGTGCAGAGCCCGCACCTCGGCAACTTGCCCGAGCAACAAGTGGCCGATGCGTATCTGGCCTTCTCGGCGCGGGCCGGTCGCGGTGCGATCCAGGTTCCCGACGGCAAGTCGGCGCGCGAAGTCGTGGCCGAAGTGTTCCGCGGTGCGATGGGTCAGGTGTTCGGCGTCGATCTCTCGACCGCGTCCGACTCCGAGATTCTCGACGCGCACCTTTATCACTTGTTCCCCGCGTTCATGCCGTGGGCCGGTGTGGGTCAGTCGCTCGTGTATCGCTGGCGGCCGGGTCGCACGCCCGACACGTGCTTCATGGACGTGTTGCGCATGATGCCGGTGCCGCCGGGCAAGGAACGGCCGGCCCCGGCACCCACCCAACGGTTGCGCCTCGAGCAGTCGTGGAAGGAAGCCGAAGGGATGTCCGGTCTGGCCGACGTGTTCGAACAGGACATGGAGAACCTGCCCAAGGTTCAACTCGGCTTGAAGATGACCGCCAAGCGCGCGAAGAAGGGCGTGTCGTTCGGTTTGTACCAGGAGACGCGTATCCGCCTGATCCACCGCAACATCGATCGCTTCATCGCCGAGGGGTTGGCCGCCGACGGACGTTCCGTCGACGAACTGACTCCCTTCATCGTTCCCGAGGGCTGAACGTGTTGAACGAGAGCTGGGCCACGCTCTGGGAAGCGCTGGCCGCGGCTCAACCCGATCACGTCGCGGTCGTCATCGGCGACACCCACATCACGTGGTCGCAACTCGATGGTGGTGCCGCGCGCGTGGCCACCGTGATGAACGGTGCCGGGATCGGCCACGATCACAAAGTCGGCCAGTTGCTCTACAACTGCCCCGAATACCTCGAGTCGGCGTACGCGTCGTTCAAGGTGCGGGCGAGCACGGTCAACGTCAACTACCGCTACAAGGCGCCCGAGATCGTGCACGTGTTGTCCGACTCGGGCGCGACGGCACTCGTGTACCACTCGGCGTTCGCTCCGGTGGTCGAAGAAGCCCGCCGCTCACTGCCGGGTCTTCGCCTCTTGCTGCAAGTCGACGACGACAGTGGCAACGCCTTGCTGTCGGGAGCATCGTGGTACGGCGAAGCCAAGTCGGCGGTTGACCCCATGGCACCCATCGCGCGCGCCGGCAGCGATTCGCTCCTGCTCTACACCGGTGGAACGACCGGACTGCCCAAAGGTGTCGTGTGGAGCCATACCGGTTTGTTCGGCGCACTTGCCTTCACCGGTTACGCGTCGCTGGGTTTGCCTCTTCCCGAGAACGTGGCCGACGTCGCGCGCGTCGCGGTCGAGTTGCAATCGGCCGGTCGAGGACCGGTCAACATGACCGCACCGCCGCTCATGCACGGCACGGCGATGTTCCTCGCATTCTCCACGTTCGTTCTCGGTGGCACGGTCGTGTTGTTGGCCGGTCGTCGTTTCGACCCGGCCGAACTGCTGCGACTCGTGCAACGCGAACGCGTCACGCAGGTGTCGATCGTCGGTGACGCTTTCGCTCGTCCGATCGTGGCCGAGATCGAACGCGCCGAGTCGGCGGGTCAGCCCTACGACCTGTCGTCACTCGCCCGCATCGTGTCCACCGGCGCCACGTTGTCGAGTGAAATGAAGTCGGCCCTCATGCAACGAGCCACCAGTGCGGTGGTTCTCGACATGATCGGAGCTTCCGAAGGCGGACCGTTCGCGGTGGCGATGACCATGCCGGGCCAGGATCCCGTGGCCACCGCCAAGTTCATGGCCACTCCGGCCACGGCGCTGTTCGACGATCAGACATGGGAGAAAATTCCGTTCGGTTCCGACCGCGCCGGCGTGTTGGCGGCGGCTGGTCCGATGCCCGATGGCTACTTCGGAGACGCCGAGCGAACCGCCCGAACGTTCCGAACGATCGACGGAGTGCGTTACACGGTGCCCGGTGACTACGCGCGCATCGATGCCGACGGAACCGTGCATCTTCTCGGTCGTGGTTCGGTGTGCATCAACACCGGTGGCGAAAAGGTGTACCCCGAAGAAGTCGAAGTCGCGGTGCGATCGCACCCGAACGTCGTCGATTGCGTGGTGGTGGGTGTACCCGATCAGCGTTACGGCGAAACGGTGGTCGCCGTGGTGTCGACCGATGGTGGCGCGCTCTCGGAAGCCGATCTCATCGCTCACGTGAAGACACGCATGGCCGATTACAAAGCGCCCCGACGGGCGGTGTTCGTCGATCAGGTGTACCGCAGTCCGTCGGGCAAGGCCGATTATCGCTGGGCGCGCGAGCGCGCCCAGTCGTGATCGTGCGCGAGCGCGCCCAGTCGTGATCGTGCGCGAGCGCGCCCAGTCGTGATCGTGCGCGAGCGCGCCCAGTCGTGATCGTGCGCGAGCGCGCCGGAGTCTGACCGCGCGCGTTCAGTCGAACGAAGCGGTGGCCTTGAAGTCGGGGCCGTACACCGGTGCGGTCTTGTCGATGCGCAGTTTGCGGCTCACGGCCGACTTGAGGCCGAACTTGCCGAGCAGGTCACGCATGCCGTGATAGTTCGGGTGATCGAAGTGCGCCGCCAACGTGGCTTCGTCTTCCCACAGTTCGTACACCTGGATCAGATCGGGCTCGACGGGGTCGGCCGCGAAGCAGTACACGAGGCAGCCCGGCTCGTCGTCGCGGGTGCCCTTCTGGAACGGAATGGATGCGGCAACGGCGGCGTCGCGCTGGGCCGGATCGTTGATGCGGATGGCTGCTTCGATCGCGATGAGTGCCATGAGTTCCCCTGTTGGTCGGATTGAACGTTCGGTCGTCCGAACGCTGTGAGACGTGTCGGGGCGAACCCTAGGTCATCGTTCGCCTACTGTGAGATTCCGATCGAGGGGGAGACATGTTCGCAGCACTGATCACCGGTCGGAACCGAGTCGAGATGGTCGAGTTCCCCGATCCGGTCCCGGCCGACAAGGGCGTCGTGGTCGACATCGCGCTCTGCGGAATCTGCGGAACCGACATTCACGCGTACCAATCGGGCCAGCCCTACAACCCCGCGATCTGCGGGCACGAATGGGCCGGCACGGTGTCGGCGGTGGGTCGCGACGTGAAGAACCTCAGCGAAGGTGACCGCGTGGTCGTGGCCATCGCACCGTCGTGCGGCAAGTGTCCGGCGTGTCGCGCCGGTCAAGCCGATCGGTGTCTCGTGTCGTTCATGTCAGCCCTCGGACGTGACCCGCTGGCGCCACCGCACGGTGGTTTCGCCTCGCGTATCGCGGTGGCGGCCGAACGAGTGGTGCACACCAATTCGGCGTTGTCCGACGAGCAGGCCGCGCAGGTCGAGCCCACCACGGTGGCGTTCCACGCCGTGCGCAAGAGCGGACTGCGGCTCGGCGACGTGGCCGTGGTGCAAGGTGCGGGTCCGATCGGTCTCGGCACGATGCAGTGGGTTCGTTCGGCCGGCGCCGGTGTGGTGATCGTGATCGAACCGAATGCTCGACGTCGTTCGCTCGCCCTCGAACTCGGCGCGCATCACGCGGTCGAGCCCGGTCAGCCGGCCGATGCGCTGGTGAAGGAACTCACCCACGGCTTGGGCGCCGACATCGTGTACGAGTGCGTGGGTCGGCCCTTCGCGGTGCAGTCGGCCGTCGATCTCGCGCGACGCGGTGGTTCGATGTGCCTCATCGGATTGGCCGACGAGAACGCGTCGATCGTTCCGGCCACCTGGCTCATCAAGGAAATCGCGGTCACGTCGGCCCTCGCGTACACGAACGAAGAGTTCGACATGGCCATGGGCATGATCGCCGATGGCCGATTCCGAACCGAACCGCTGCACTCGTTGACCATCGGGTTGTCCGACCTCGACGCGGCGCTGGCCGACCTGGCCAGCGGATCGTCGACGCAGACGAAAGTGTTGGTCGACCCTCGTCTCTAGGAACGCTCGCGAATTCCGGCTTCGCGGAAGAGTTGAGCGTCTTGTTGATGGAAACGGCCGTTGCCACCGATCGTGGTCTGTCCGGCGTCCACCACCAACGTGTGGGCGGTGACGTAGCGCGATTCGTCGCTGGCGAGGTACACCGCGGCGTTGGCGATGTCGATGGGTAGACCCGGGATGCCGAGCATCGACGACGCGGCGATGTGCTTGGTGGCGGTTTCGATCTGCGTGTGATCGCCGGTCATCACGGCCGAGGTCATGGCGGTCACGGTGTTGCCGGGCGAGATCGCGTTGACGCGAATGCCGTGTTGGGCGACTTCGGAAGCCACCGACTTGGTGAGTCCGATCACGGCGTGCTTGCAGGCGGTGTAGCAATGCGGTCCGAGGCCACCGAGGATGCCAGCGGTGCTGGAGGTGGAGATCACGGCTCCCGAACCTTGTGGGATCATCACGCGCGTCGCGTGCTTCATGCCGAGGAACACTCCGCGTAACAAGATGGCGACCGTACGGTCCCATTGATCGGCCGGGGTCTCGGATATCCGACCCACCGCGCCCACGATGCCGGCATTGTTGAACATCACGTCGAGGCGACCGAATGTCGACACGGCGGTGTCGACCGCGCGCGCCACCTGGTCTTCGTTGGTGACGTCGGTGTGCGCGAAGGTCGCGACCGAACCCAATGACGCCGCCAGGGCCTGACCGGGCTCGTCCTGGATGTCGGCGATCACGACCCGCGCACCTTCTTCGACGAAACGGCGAACCGTTCCCTCGCCGATGCCGCTGGATCCGCCGGTGATCACGGCCACCTTGCCGTCGAGTCGTCCGCTTGCCATGTGAGCCCCCTGTGCATTCGCCGGGTCGCCGTCGTGCGACACTGGCGACGTGGCTCAACCTAATCCGCGCACCATGGCTCCCGAGCAGTTGATCCTGAGCCATTTCACGTTGGCGCCCATGCACCCGATCGACGAGCGCGTTCGACTGGCCGCGGCCAACGGCTTCGCTGGCATCGGGCTCTTCGTGGGGCAATACCTCGCACTCGAAAAGGAGGGTTTCGCCCCGCACGGTCTGGCCGATCTGTTGAGCGAACACGAACTGTGTCTGGCCGAGATCGAAGTCGTGACCGGTCTCGGACGCGACGGTGTGGGTGGTGAGCGGGCCGCGCTGTTCGAAGACGCCGCGTTTCGCATGGCCGACCACTTCGGCTGTCGCTACATGCAAGTGATCGGACCGGCCGGCGACATCGAATCGGGAACGCGAGCGTTCGGTGCCTTGTGCGATCGGGCGGCCGATCACGGTCTGGTGCTCGGCCTCGAGTTCTTGCCGTTCACCGACATCTACTCGGTGGACGACGCGCGTCGAATCGTGGAAGGTGCCGGACGATCGAACGGCGGCATCTGCGTCGACTCGTGGCATCACCAGCGAGGCGCCAACGACTTGGCGGCCATCGGACGATTACCCGGCGAGCTCGTGACCGGTGTCCAGATGAACGACGGCACGCGCGTGCCCCAGCACGACGACTACTACACCGACTGTCTCGCCAACCGCGTGGCTCCGGGTGAAGGCGAATTCGATCTCGGCGGACTCATTGACACGTTGCGTCGCATCGGCGCGTCGGTGCCGTGGTCGGTGGAAACTCCGTCGGCGTGGGGTTGGGAGAACGCGAGTGAGCACGTGGCACGATGCGCGACGGGCCTGAGAAACGTGATGGGCGAAGGTTGATGGGAGAACGGTGATGGGAAAGGTGGCCAGATGATCGTCTCGGGTGAAGAACTGCGCGATCAGTACCGCGCATCGCGTCTGCGCATGGAGCAGGTGGCGGCGTCGCTGTCCGACGACGATGCGCAGCGAATCGTTCAGGCGTGTCCCGACTGGAACGTTCGTGACTTGTTCTCCCACGTCACCGGAATCGCGGCCGATCTCGCGGGTGGCAATCCGCCCCAAGGCGACTCGCAATCGTGGGTCGATCGACAGGTGGCCGAACGGCGCGAACGGTCGTTGTCGAGCGTCGTCGACGAATGGCACGAGAAGGCGCCGGCTTTCGAAGACATGATCGCCGCATCGCCCAAGGGCTTGTGGGGGCTCACGTACGACACCGTCGTGCACGAGCACGATCTGCACACCGCCGTCGGTCGCCCCGGCGATCGCGACTCCGAGGGAGTTCGTCTGGCCGCTCGTCTCGGCCTGCGTCTGGTGAAGATGGATCTGGCCAAGAGCGGACTCGGTGCGTTCCGGGCCGTGATCGACGGTGACGAGTCGGTGGTGGGCGAGGGCGACCCCGAGCTCACGTTGCGCACATCGGCGTTCGAGTGCCTGCGTTTGCTCGGAAGTCGACGGACCCTCGACGAGATGCGGGCCGCCCCGTTCGAGGGTCGACTCGATCAGTACCTCGCCGGAATCGTCCACATGGACCTTCCCGTTCGGTCGTTGGGGGAGTAGCGGCTCTACTGTGGCGTCGCGGCGCACGGGCGCCGGAAAGGACGATCACCATGGGTCAGTTCAGCGGAAAGACGGTTCTCATCACGGGCGCCTCGTACGGACTAGGCGAAGGTTTCGCCGAGGGTTTCGCCAAAGAGGGCGCCGATCTCGTTCTCACCGCGCGTTCGAAGGACATGCTCGATGCGGTGGCCGAGCGGTGCCGGAAGCTCGGCTCGAAGGTCACCGTAGCGACCGGAGACGTGGCGATCGAAGAAGACGTGGTGCGGGTCGTGCAGACCGGCATCAAGGAGCACGGCAAGATCGACGTGCTCGTCAACAACGCCGGTGTGAGCGATCTGCGCGGTCTGTCGGCCGAGCAGTACGACACCGCCACCTGGAACTGGATCCTGTCCATCGACCTCACCGGCGCGTTCATGTACTTGCGCGAGGTCGGCAAGCACATGCTCGAGCGTCAGTCGGGTTCGATCGTCAACATCTGCTCCATCATGGGCAGTGGAGCCAACGAGTCGAACATCATCGCGTACGCCGCGGCCAAGGGTGGCCTGCGCAACGTGACGATGCAGGTCGGTTGCGAATGGGCCGATCGCGGCGTGCGTGTGAACTCGGTTTCGCCCGGGTTCATCATAACCGAGATGGTTCGTCCGGCCCTCGAGACGTTGGGCATGGACAAGTGGATCGCCAGTCGCACGCCGATGCGTCGCATCGGTGAACTGCACGAGATCGTCGGACCGGTGATGTTCCTGGCGTCCGATGCCGCGAGCTACATCACGGGCCATGACTTGTTGGTGGACGGCGGAACCAACGCGGGCAACGGCTACTACCAGATTCCGCCGATTCATCAGGAGTGGAACGCCGACACCGCACCGAAGGTCGGTAAGGGTTACCCCGGCATTCAGCCGCGTCCCGATTGGTATCAGGCGTTGGCTCCCGGAATCCCGGGCATCCACTATCCGATGCCCGAAGCCTGACGCGTCACGTTCGCGAAGCCTCAGCTTCGCGGAGCTCAGCTTCTCGGTGACGGTTCGAATCGGCCCGGCGGAAACGCCGGGTCGATCGTTTCTTTGAGGTCCCAATCGTGTGTGAGGGCGCGATGTGCGATGCGCCAATCGCCGTCACGGCACTCGAAGCGGTCGAAGTAACGACCTCCGAACTGTTCGAGATACTCAGAACCATCCTCGTTGTGCACGCGGTGCCAGGCGAGCACTTGTGACTCGACCTCGGCGGTGGTGGACGATGTGAAGTCGATGAACGCATTGCCCAGGAAGTGGGTGGTGGCCACCGCGTGTTGGCGCAGCACGGTGGTGGCCATGCGCGCGAAGTCGACCCCCAGGCCCTTGAACGATCCGTGGTCGTCGGTTCCGTCCGGGTGATACACCGACGCCACCAGGTCGGCGTCGCAACGGTCGATGCCCCGGCAGTAGTCGAGGAGGCAGCGTCGGATGGCGCGTTCGGCGGCGATCGCCGCCACCGGATCGAGGGGGCCGTTGACGGACGCTGGACTGACCATGGCCGAACCGTAGTGGCTAGTCTCGTCCTCGGTTGACAGTCAGCCGCGTCGACTCGCTTTGGGGGAGAAGATGGCACGAGTTCCTGTAACAGAGGGTGTGTTCACCTGGCCGTCCGCGAAGCCGGCCCTCATCGGCAGTCGTTGTGTGAAGTGCGGCAACCACATGTTCCCGGTGCAGTCGGGTTGCCCGAAGTGCACGGGAGACACCACCGAGACGGTCGAGCTCGGTCGCCGCGGAACGCTCTGGACCTGGACAGTGCAGGGCTTCCCGCCCAAGGCGCCGCCCTACGCCGGCGACGCCGACCCCAAGACGTTCAAGGCCTTCGGCGTCGGTTACGTCGAACTGCCGGGCGAATTGAAGATCGAGACCCGCCTCACCGAGGCCGATCCCGAGAAGTTGAAGATCGGTATGGAGATGGAGATGGTGATCATCCCGCTCTGCACCGACGAGAACGGTAATGAAGTCGTCACCTTCGCGTTCGCGCCGGTGGCCTGAGAGGACGAGGTAGGAACATGACCACGGAAGTCGCCATCGTCGGCATCGGAATGCACGAGTTCGGACGCACCGAAGGTGTGTCGGGCATGGATCAAGGTGTGATCGCGGTTCGCCGGGCTTGTTCCGACGCCGGACTCAGTTGGGAAGACATGCAGTTCGCATTCGGCGGCTCGATGGCCGCCGGTGCCGCCGACACGATGGTGTCGCTGCTCGGTCTCACCGGTTTGCAGTTCATCAACGTGGCCAATGGTTGCGCCACCGGTGGTTCGGCCCTGTTCTCTGCGTACAACACCATTCGCTCCGGAGTCTTCGATCTCGGTATCGCGATCGGTTTCGACAAGCACGAGCGCGGAGCCTTCCGCGTCAACACCAAGGGCTCTGGTCTGGGCGATTGGTACGGCGCATCAGGTCTGGCCCTCACCACGCAGTTCTTCGGCATGAAGATCAATCGCTACATGCACGAGTACGGCATCACGCCGTCCACGCTGGCCAAGGTGTCGTCGAAGGCGTTCCGCAACGGCTCGCTCAATCCGATGGCCTGGCGTCGCAAGCCGATCTCGGAAGAAGAAGTGGCCAACTCGCCCATGCTCTCGTATCCGCTCACGCAGTACATGTTCTGCAACCCGGGTGAAGGTGGCGTGGCCCTCATCCTCTGCCGTGCCGACAAGGCCCACTTGTACACCGACAAGCCCGTGTACTTGCGCGCGGCCGCGGTGCGTAGTCGCCGTTTCGGTTCGTTCGAAGTTCTCGCTCCGTCGATCGCGCTCGAGCACAACGCCGGCCCCACGGTCGACGCATCGAAGGCCGCGTTCGAGATGGCCGGTATCGGACCCGACGACATCGATCTGGCCCAGTTGCAGGACACCGAGGCTGGCGCCGAAGTGATGCACATGGCCGAGAACGGCTTCTGCGAGCACGGTGAGCAGGAGTGGATGATCCAGGCCGGCGAAACCGAGATCGGTGGCAAGTTCCCGGTGAACACCGACGGCGGATGTCTGGCCAACGGCGAGCCCATCGGGGCATCGGGTTTGCGTCAGGTCTACGAGAACGTGTTGCAGTTGCGCGGCGACGCCGGTGCGCGTCAGGTCCCCAACAACCCGAAGGTCGCCTACACCCACGTCTACGGTGCCCCGGGTATCTCGGGCGTCACCATTCTCTCGCGCTGACATGGCCACGCTCACGCGTGATTCGGCGTCGTCGCGCGGCGGCGAGATGGCGCTCGTCGACGAGCGCCGCACCGTGTCGTGGGCCGAATTCGACGAACGGGTCAATCGTCTCGTCAACGGTCTGCGTGATCGCGGCCTGACCGCGGGCGACACCATCGCGGTCATTGCCGGCAATCAGTGCGAATGGTTCGAGATCGCCATGGCCTGCGCGCACGGTGGCTGGACCTACGTTCCCGTCAATTGGCACTGGGTCGCCGACGAGTTGGCCTACGTCTTCACCGATGCCAACGCCAAGGCGGTCGTGGTCGACGAGCGTTTTGGATCAGCCGTGGCCGAGGCGCTACGCGATGAACGCGCCAACGGTGTGCAGATCGTCGTGGGCGTGGGCACGAACGCGTCGGCGGCGGTGCGCAGCGATGCGCGCTTCGTCGAGTTCGAGACCGTGGTCGCCGGTGGCGATCCGTCCGAGCCGGCCGATCAGGCGTTGGGTGGCCCGATGTTCTACACCTCGGGCACGACCGGCCGCCCCAAGGGTGTGCGCGGTGCGTTGTCGGGCGGACTCGCCGTCACCCCCGACATCATGAAGTTGGTCGCGGCCGGCTTCACGAACTTCGTGCCGAGCCCGGGCCGCACGTTGTTGTGCGGGCCGTTCTACCACTCGGCCCAGTGGGCCTTTTCGTTCTTGCCCATGATCAACGGTTCGTCGGTCGTGATGCAGCACAAATACGACTCGGCCGACGCCATCGAGTTGATCGATCGTCATCAGTGCACCAACGTGCACCTCGTTCCGACACAAATGAAGCGTCTGCTCGATCTCACCGACGAGCAGAAGAAGTCGTTCTCCGGTGCGTCGTTGGCGGTGGCCTGGCACGGCGCCGCACCGTGTCCGCCGGCGGTGAAGCGCGGTCTCATCGAGTGGTGGGGGCCGAAGGTCACCGAGTACTACGGGTCCACCGAGGGCTCCATCATCTCGGTGATTCCGGCCGACGAATGGCTCCAGAAGGGCGGCAGCGTCGGCCAGCCGCTCGAGACCGTCGAAGTGATCGTGGTCGACGACGCCGGCCAGCGGGTGGCTCAGGGGAGTGAGGGCACCCTCTACTTCCGCAACAAGATGGGCACCGACTTCACGTACCACAACGACGAAGCCAAGACGAAGGCCGCTCACCTCGAGCCCGGCGTCTTCACCACCGGCGACGTCGGCTACATCGACGCCGACGGTTACTTGTGGTTGTCCGACCGCAAGATCGACATGATCATTTCCGGTGGTGTGAACATCTATCCGGCCGAGATCGAAGGTGTGCTCGCATCGCATCCGGCCGTCGAAGACGTCGCCGTGATTGGCGTTCCCGACGAAGAGTTCGGTGAGAGCGTGAAGGCGGTCGTACAAGTGGCCGAGGGCCACACCGCGTCCGAACAACTGGCCAGCGATCTCATCGCGCACTGCCGCAAACTCTTGGCCGGCTACAAGTCGCCGCGCTCGGTCGACTTCATCGACGTCATTCCGCGCACCGGCACGGGCAAGATCCAGAAGGCTCCGCTGCGCGCGCCCTACTGGGAAGGCCAGCAGAGGCGCATCTGACGATGATCGACTTCGGGTGCGCCTACCACCTCGGCATTCGAGTGCCCGATATCGAATCGGCGATGGACGAGATGGGTGCGAGCCTCGGTGTCACGTGGTGTTCGTTGCAGGAGCGTGAGCAGTCGGTCTGGACTCCCGACACCGGTTCGGTCACGATTCCACTGAAGTTCACGTACTCGGCCGAAGATCCGATGCATCTCGAACTGCTCGAGGGGGCACCTGGTTCCATCTGGGACGGCCGAGTATCGCCCGGTGCGCACCACATCGGCGTCTGGTCGGATGACGTGCGAGCCGACACGCAAGCGTTGGTCGACGCCGGTTGGACGTTGCTGATGGCCCAGGCCGAACCGGCCCAGGGTTTCGGCGCTTTCACCTACGTGCAACCGCCATCGGGTCTGATCGTCGAATTGGTGTGGAGTGCGATCAAGCCGATGTTCGATCGCTGGTTCGCAGGAGGGCCGCTCGGATGACGACCAATCACGACACCACGTACGACGACCGACGGGGCAGTGGCTTCGACGCGGCCAGCTCCACCGACGACGTGTTGCAGGGCCTCGATTTGTCGGGTCGGCGGTACCTCGTGACCGGATCGTCGGGTGGTCTCGGACTCGAAACCGCCCGAGCGTTGGCCGCACACGGTGCAACCGTCGTGATGGCGGCACGCGATCGCGCCAAGAACGAGGGAGCCGCTGCGGGTATTCGAGCGGCGCATCCGAACGCACAGCTCGAATTCCTCGATGTCGATCTCGGTTCACTCGAGTCGGTTCGGTCGGCGACGCGCGGTTTCGTCGCCGCCGGCGGTCCTCTTCACGGTGTGGTGGCCAACGCCGGCATCATGGCCACGCCGTTCGGCTTGTCGACCGACGGGTTCGAGAGCCAGTTCGCGGTCGATCACCTCGGACACTTCTTGCTCGTGCGCGAGTTGCTGCCGATGCTGGCGGCCTCGGCGCCCGCGCGCGTGGTGTGTGTGAGTTCGGCCGGCCATCGCATGGGCGACATCGATCTCGACGATCTCAACTTCGAGCGCCGTCCGTACGAACCGTTCCTCGCGTACGGAGCAGCCAAGTCGGCCAACGTTCTGCACGCGGTCGAACTCGACCGTCAGTGGAAGGATCGGGGCGTTCGGGGTATCGCGATCCATCCCGGTGGGATCCACACCGAACTCGGTCGTTACATGACCCCCGAGGTGATCAAGGCGCTGATGTCGCGTATGGAAGGTGGTGGTTCGTCGTTCTCGTGGAAGTCGATTCCGCAGGGCGCGGCCACCCAGGTGTGGGCTCTCACCTCACCGTTCCTCGAGGGACGCGGTGGGATGTACTGCGAGGACTGCGATGTGTCGCCGGTGCTCGCCGACGACGTGACGACGGTGGACGGCCGAGGAGTGGCGGCCCGCGCGGTCGACCCGGTGAAAGCCCAAGCCCTCTGGGCCCTCAGCGAAGAACTCGTCGGCTGAGTTTGTTACGGTTCGCTCGTGGCCACGATCCTCGCCCATATCACCGTGAAGCCCGGCTCGGAGGCGGCGTTCGAGGCCATCTCGCGTGATCTGTACGCGGCCAGTCACGCCGGCGAAGAGGGGCTCATCCGCTACGAGTACTGGCGAGGGAGCGAACCGTGCACGTACTACACGTTGCTGGCGTTCCGTGACTTCGCGTCCTTCATCGCCCATCAGACGAGCGATCACCACGAAGCGGCCTCGCCCCAACTGGGTTCGGTGCTGGCCGGCCTCAAACTCGAGTGGCTCGACCCCGTCGACGGCGCGGCGCCCCTTCCGCGCACCGAGGCTCAAGATCTGTCGCAGGCGGCCGATGAATTGACGCGCCTGTACGCCAAGCGTTTCGCGGCACACGTCGCCCCCTGGTGGGCGAGCGTGCGTTCGTGAGTGGTTCCGACATCGACCGACACCAAACCATCCACATTCGACTGCAACAGGAGAGATCATGACCGACATCCTCGACGAGAAGAAGCCCTGGTTCCTGAACGGAAATTACGCACCGGTGTTCGACGAAGTCACCGACACCAATTTGAAGGTGACCGGCACGATCCCGAAGGCGTTGTCGGGTCTCTACGTGCGCAACGGTTCGAACCCGAAGAGCGGCACGGCCGGTCACTGGTTCTTCGGTGACGGCATGGTGCACGGTGTGCGCCTGGAAGGTGGCAAGGCGCAGTGGTATCGCAATCGCTACGTGCGTACTCCGAAGCTCGAGAAGGGTCTCGATGCGATGGACGCCGACTGCATCTTCGACCCCACCGCCAGCGCGGCCAACACACATGTGCTCGCGCACGCCGGCCGTATCTGGGCGCTCGAAGAGGGACACCTGCCGTGGGAGCTCTCACCCGAACTCGAGACCATGGGATGCGACGACTTCGGCGGCAAGTTGAAGACGGCCTTCACCGCGCACCCCAAGTTGTGCCCCGAGACGAACGAGTTGCACTTCTTCGGCTACGGCGCGGTTGCTCCGTACGTCACGTACCACGTCCTCGACGCCCAGGGTGATCTGGTGCACACCGCACCGATCACCACGCCCAAGGGCACGATGATGCACGACTTCATGATCACGCGTGATCACGCGATCTTCATGGACCTTCCGGTCGTGTTCAACATGGACAACATGGCCAAGGGATTGCCGCCCATCGGCTGGGACGACGATTACGGCGCACGGATCGGAATCCTGCCCCGTATGGGCACTGATGCCGACGTGAAGTGGTTCGAGATCGATCCGTGCTACGTGTTCCATCCGCTCAACGCCTACGTCGATGGCGACGAGGTGATCTGCGACGTGGGTCGTCACGCGTCGATGTGGCGCGGGTCCATGGACAGTTTCGAGCCCTGCTACATGTACCGCTGGTCGTTCAACATGAAGACCGGTGCAGTGAAGGAAACGCAGATGGACGACTGGGCTCACGCGTTCCCGCGCGTCGACGACCGCGTGGTCGGCCTGAAGCATCGGTACGGCTGGGTGTCGGGCAGTCGTCCGAAGGCCATGGGTGGCATGGACGCACCCGGTGTGGTGGCGCGTTACGACATGTCAGACGGTTCGAAGACCGTTCACGATCTCGGTCCCTCGGCTCACCCGGGCGAGTTCGTGTTCGTGCAGGAGACGTCAGCGTCGGGTGAGGACGAGGGTTGGGCCATGGGTTTCGTCTACGACGACGCCACCGATTCGAGCGACCTCGTGATTCTCGACGCCAGCGACCTGTCGAAGCCCCCGGTGGCCCGCGTTCATCTCCCGCAGCGCGTACCTTTCGGATTCCATGGCAGCTGGATCGACGACTCGGTGATGAACTGACTCACGCTGTCGCGAGCTGACGAACGTGGTCGTAGAACCCGAGGAGTCGTTCCGAGGGTTCGTACATCTCCACCAAATGGCCGAGCGACTCGCGCGCATCGGCGAACACGAAGCGCTGACCGGTACCCGTGTGCGCGTCGAGCAGGGTCGGCCAGTGCTGTCGTGCGCACCACGCGATCGATTCCTCGAGGTCGGGAACCATGAACGCCAGATGGTGCAGGCCCGCGGTTCGGCCGATGAGTGACGGAGTGTGCTCCTGCACGAGTTCGACCATCACGTCGCCCCACCATCCGTAGGCCGACGAGTGATCGAATTCTCCGGGACGACCGCCGATGGTGCACGACGTGAGTGAGATGTTGCGCGCCACGACGAACGGACCGGCTCCGGTGGAGGCCCTGAACTCGGCGGCCACATGCTCGAGATCACGTGACGGGTCGACGGCGTAGGCGATTTGTACCGGTCGCGCCAGCGGACTCACGTTCGAAGCCTGCCAGACGCCGACTACCGTGGCGCACATGGGGAGAGACCCGGTTCGGTTCGGTGCACAGTCGGTGGAAGACGTCGAGCCGTCACGTCTGCTCGTCGACCGCGCTGCGATCGTCGACCTGACCGTGCGGTACACCTGGGCCCTCGATTCGAAGAACTGGGACGACCTCGATCACGTGTTCTTTCCCGACGCCACGGCGTTCCTCACCGAAGAACTTGTGGGCGTGGGTGCCATCAAGGATCGAGTCCGGCGCGCCTTGTCGCACCTCGACGAGAGCCAGCACATGATCTCCAATCACCAGATCGTGATCGAGGGTGATCGCGCGTCGAGTCGTTGCTATATGCAGGCTCAGCACGTGAAGCGTTCGGCTCACGGTGGCCCCAACTTCATCGTGGCCGGCCGTTACGAAGACCAACTCATCCGAAAGGCCGCCGGTTGGAAGATCGCGCGACGCGAACTCGTGATCATGTGGACCGACGGCAACCCGGCCGTGGCCCGCGGCTGACGCGGCGCTTCGATCCGCGTCAGCGTTCGATGTACGGCCCGATGAGTTGGGCGACCTGGAGTTCGGTCGGGATGCGATCGCGACCGACCATGGTGTCGAGCTGTTCGTGGAAGTGCCAGATGCGCCGTTCTTGGTAGTTGATCGGCACGCCGCGCATGGCTGGCGATTCGAGCGACTTCTGCATGGGTGCCATGTTCCAGAAGTCTTCGGCCATGATCTGTGCGAAGTTGGCCAGGCGACCTCTCCAGAGGTCGGGTAATCCGTCGGTCGGATCGAAGTCGATGGGCGCGTAGTGCGTCCAGTCGATGCGCGTGGTGCGTTTGTCGATGGGCCAGAACGTGATGAACGGAAACCCGTAGGCCGCGATGGGAGTGATGAGGTTGGGGAACACCGAGTAGGCAGAACTCGTGCAGCGAACCATGTCGTTGACCGTGTCGATGTCTTCGAATCCGGGCAGCACGATGTGCTTGTAATCGTCGAAATCCTGCATTCCGAGAGCCGAGAAGGTGGCTTTCGAGTACGGCGTGATCATGCGCGAGTTGCCGTTGGGCAACAGCGACATCACCGCACCACGGTTGTCGAGCAGGCTGTCGCCGCCGCGTGAGTGGATGTGCTTGAAGTGGTACACCTCGAGGAACGCCTCGGCTGTCACCTTCCAGTTGCACGGCACCACTTCGCTCTCGCGGGCCACCGTGCGCAGACGCGGTCCCTGCAGTTCGGCGAGTTCGCTCGGAATCGGGCCGAGCCAGTCGGTGAGGGGCATGGCGTCGGGGTCCTGGTTCAGGAAGATCCAGCCGTCCCACACCTCGCAGCGAATGGTGGCCAGACAACGCTGGCTCTTGTCGAGGCCGACGAAGTCGCGTTCGTCCGGAACCGAGACGAGACGGCCACTGTCGATGTCGTACGACCACGAGTGGTACTGGCAGCGCAACAACTTCGACGTGCCCTTCGCTTCGCGAACCACCGGGGCGCCGCGGTGCTGACACGTGTTGTAGAACGCGCGGACCTGTTTGTCGCGACCGCGAACGAGAATCATGGGGGGACCGAGATCATCGAAGGTGATGAAGTCGCCGACATTCGGCACGTCGTCCACGCGACCGGCGATCACCCACACCTTCGGCCACAGGTGTTCGCTTTCGAGTTCCCAGAACTCGTCGCTCGTGAATCGCTCGACGGGAATGTCGGGAAACCTCGGGAACCCGTCGGGTGGCGCGGTACGCGCGAACTCGTACCGCATCTGCTCGGTGAGCCGGGTGACGAGTTCGGGTGTCATCAGCGAGCGAGTGACCCGGCGTCCACGACCAAGGTCTCGGCGTTGACCCAGGCGGCCAGATCGGATGCGAGGAACACGATGGCGCGCGCGATGTCGTCGGGCACGCCGCCGCGTCCGAGCGGCGTCTTCGTCAGCATCGCACCGACGTCGACACCGGCCGCCTTGAGCGGAGCCAATTGATCTTGCACACCGGGGGTGTCGATCGGACCCGGAGCCACCGCGACCACGCGGATGTCGAGTGGAGCGAACTCGCGCGAGAGCACCTTGGTCATGCCGATCACGGCGTGCTTCGACATCACGTACGCACTGATGCCGGGCGTGGCGCTCAGGCCGGCGATCGACGCCAAGTTGATGATCACGCCCGACTTCATACGCTTGGCCGCTTCGCGAGCTCCCGCGAAGCTGCCGCGTACGTTGATGGAGAGCATGCGATCGATGAACTCGTCGGTTGCCTCGATGGCCGGACCGGTGGTGGGGTAGATGCCCGCGTTGTTGACCCAGATGTCGATGCCTCCGAGTCGACTCACGGCCACGTCGGCCGCGGCCACGATGGATGCGGTGTCACCGACATCGATGAACGAGGCCACGGTCGTGCGACCGGTTGCGCTGGCGATGTCGGTGGCGGTGGCGGTGGCGGCCGACAGATCGAGATCGGCGATCACCACGTCGGCTCCGGCCTCGGCGAGACGGCGAGCGGTTTGCGCACCGATTCCCTTGGCGCCACCGGTGACCACCGCTCGTCGTCCCGACAGATCGAGCAACTCGGCCAGTGTCTTGTTCGAGTGGTCGGGAATCATGGATCTCCTTGGAAGGTCGAGTGTCGGCGGTGTTCAGCGACGGTGTTCAGCGACGGTGTTCAGTGACGGGGCGTGAAGCCAACGTGCAGTTCCTTGAGCGCGCGTAGGCAGAAGTTGGGGTGATGGCGGAAGTCGTTGGCGCCATCGACGAACCACAGACGCTCGACCCGATCGACCAGAGCGCGAAAACCGATCACGAGTTCGCGGCGAGCTAGTGGAGCGCCGAGGCAGTGGTGGGTTCCGAAACCGAAGGCCAGATGGCTGCGCAGGTTCTCGCGATCGAGGTCCATGTCGGCCGGACACTCGAACTGCTGCGGGTCGCGGTTGGCGGCGGCGTACCGAACGTTCACGACCGACCCGGCCGGAATGGTCGCACCGTGCATCTCCACGTCGACGGCGGCGGTGCGGAACAGACCCTGCACCGGCCCTTCGAGCCGGAGAACCTCCTCGGCGAGGAGCGGAACGTACGTGTCGGGATCGGAGGTGACCTTCTCCCACTCGGACGGGTTCTGCACGAGGAGACGAACACCTTCGGCCAGTGCGTTGGTGGTGGTCTCCGATCCGCCCACGAACGTGTCGGCCATCATCTCGGAGTGCAACTCGTTGTCGGTGAGGGTGCGACCCCATTCGGGGATCACGGTGTTGACCAGATCGGAGAGCAACGTGTCGTCGGGCTCGCGGCGGAGACGTTCGAAGATCGGCTGGAAGTAATGTTGGGCTGCGATCTCTTGTTCGGTCGACCAGATCGCTTCGGCTTCAGTCTGCATCATGCCGAGGCGCTGCACCCATGCGTCGGTCCAGGCCTTGATCTGCCAGATGTCTTCTTCGGGTGCGCCCATCTGACGGCCGATCACGATGAGTGGTAGCGGAATCGCGAACGACCGCACCCAGTCGCAACGTCCCTTGTCGATGAAGCCGTCGATCAGACGGTGAGCGAGCGACTCGATGAACGGGTCGAGCTCTTTGATCTTGGTGGGTCGGAAGGCGTGATTGAACAGACCGCGCATCTCGCGGTGCTCGGGGTCGTCTCTTCCGGCCAAGGTGGCGGCCGGAACCCAGCCCTTTTCTTCGTAGATGCGGCGCAACATGGCCGAGCGTGGGTCGACGCGACCACGGTGGCGTGCACTCGTGAACCGTTCGACGTCGAGGAGCACCGTGCGGACGTCGTCGTAGCGTGTGATCACGAACATGCCGGTGCGGGGATCGCGCCAGACCGGGGCCTCGTCACGCAAGGCGTCGTACGCCGCGTATGGGCAGTCGGACACGTCGGGATCGAGCAGCGTCAACTGCGCGAGATCGACCGGGGGCGTTCCCTCCTCCGCCATGGGGCAATCATGGCTCAAACCGGGCTCGCCGTCTTCATGGGGCTGGGTCGTGGACTAGAACGAGACCATGACTTCACCTCATGCTCCCGGCCGTCCGGCCAGCACCGACGATTACGTGGCGGTTCAGCGCCTCATCAACCGCTACGCCGATGCCGTGGTGCATCGCAACGGTGTCCAGTGGTCCAGTTGCTGGGCCGATGACGCCGTGTGGGATCTGGGCGGTGGTCGACTGGTCGAGGGCAAGGAAGCCATCGTGAAGCTCTGGTACGCCGCGATGGGTGGCATGGCCTCGGTCGTGCAGCAGGTCTACAACGGCGACGTCTGGTACGAGGACGGCGCGACCGACCGTGCGGTGGGGCGCTGGGCCATCGGTGAGCGTTTGCGCACCATCAACAACGATCGTGGCATTCTTCTGGCTCACTACGACGACGGCTATCGCAAGGTGAACGGGGAGTGGCTCTTCACGCGCCGGTTCCTGCAACCGCACTACCGCGGCCCGGCCGACCTGTCGGGCGACTTCAGCAACGACCGAGCCGGCCTCGAAGCGCGCGGCGTCGCGCCCGACGTCTGATCGCGCGAGTTCGCCACCATGCCCGCCTTCGCCAGCCAACTGGCCGCTGAACGCCCTCACGAGATCGCCGTTCGCGACCCCGACAAGACCCTGACCTGGGCCGAGGTCGGCGACGTGCTCAACCGAGTGGCCAACAACGTGTTGTCACGCGATCTCGGTTCGTCGCGTCGTGTCGGCGTGTTCGCCGAGAACGCGGCCGAAACCGCGTTGGCCCATCTCGGGTCGCTGCTCGGCAGCGCGTCGACGGTGCCGGTCAACTTCCATCTCACCGCAGAAGAAGCCGCCTACATCCTCGTCGACTCCGATGCGCGCATCGTGTTCGTGGGTCCCGAGACCGTCGATCGCGGTGTGGCCGCAGTCGACATCGCGCGAGCCGAAGGACGCGAGGTCGAACTGGTTGGTTGGGGAGTGAACGCAGCGGGCGTCACCCCGTGGCGCGAGTGGCTCGACGCTGGCGATCCGGGCGATCCGCCGCTCGACGTGAAGCCGCGCGCGAATCTGCTCTACACGTCGGGCACCACGGGTCGTCCGAAGGGCACCGAACTGCCACCCACGATGTTCGCCGGCGGCTCGACCATGGCCGAACACCTCGAAGCCATGAAGGGCAATCGCTTCGCGATCTTCGGAACCCACTTGGTGGTGGGGCCGATGTATCACACGGGTCCGCTCACGGGTATGCGTCTGTTGGTGTGCGGTGTGCCGATGGTGATTCTGGCCAGGTTCGACGCCGAGAAGACGCTGCAGGCGATTCACGACCACAAGACCGAGTCGTCGGTGATGGTGCCCACTCACTTCGTGCGCTTGTTGGCTCTGCCCGATGAGGTGAAGAAGAAGTACGACGTGTCGTCCATGAAGTTGGCGGCCCACACCGGCGCGTTGTGTCCGGTGGACGTGAAGCGCGCGATGATCGAGTGGTGGGGTCCGGTATTCACTGACGCTTATGGCGCCACCGAAGTGGGAACCACCTGTCAGATCACGAGTATGGAATGGCTCGAGCACCCCGGATCGGTGGGTCGACCCATTCCGCCGTTCACGGTGCTGGTTCTCGACGACGACGGCGACGAAGTGTCGGCCAACACCGAGGGCCGTTTGTTCTTCAAGGACGCGACCGGGCGTGGTGTGGTGTACCCGAACGATCCCGAGAAGACCAAGCAGGCCAACATCGCGCCGGGTGTGTTCACCCTCGGTGAGATCGGGTACGTGGACGCCGATGGCTACGTGTACATCACCGACCGCTTCAGCGACATGGTGGTGTCGGGTGGTGTGAACATCTACCCGGCCGAAGCCGAGCAGGTGCTCGTTCAGCATCCGGCCGTCCTCGATGTCGCGTGCATCGGTGTGCCGCACCCGGAGATGGGTGAAGAACTCAAGGCGCTCGTGATGTTGCGCGACCCGTCGTCGCCGCCCGAACCGACCGAGATCATCGGGTTCTGTCGCGAGCGGTTGAGCCACTACAAGTGTCCGCGCACCGTCGAGTTTGTCGACGATCTCGGACGCAACACGATGGGCAAGATCAACAAGCGCAAGTTGCGTGCGCCGTACTGGGAGAAGTGATGTCCGAATCCGTTCTGCTCATCGACGATCCGGCCCCCAAGGTGCGCCGGTTCACTCTCAACCGACCCGAGAAGCGCAATGCGCTCAACGACGCGTTGCGGGGTGCGTTGTTCGACGCCCTGCGCGCGGGCGACAAGGACAAGAACGTCTCGGTGATGATCATCCGGGGTGGCGGTCCGTGCTTCTCGGCCGGCTACGACCTCGGTTCGGCCAACAGCGACGTGGAACGCGCCATCTCGCGGGCCGACGGTTGGTGGTCGCGGCACGTGGTCAACAACTGGTTCGAGATGTGGGACATGACCACGCCGATCATCGGCCAGGTGCACGGCTACTGCTTGGCCGGTGGCACCGAACTGGCGACGGCCTGCGACCTCGTGTACGTGGCCGAGGATGCGCAGATCGGGTATCCGCCCGTACGCCTCATGTCGCCGCCCGACATGCAGTGGCAGACCTGGATGATGGGGCTGCGGCGCGGCATGGAGGCCCTGCTCACCGGCGACTCGATGTCGGGCACCGAGGCCGTCACGAACGGATTCGCCAACCGGGCCTTCCCGCTGGCCGACCTCGACGCGGCCGTGGTGGCGGTGGCCGAGCGGGTGGCCAAGATTCCGCCCGACCTGCTGGCCCTCAACAAGCGAGCGGCCCACCGGGCCATGGAGGCCATGGGGATCCGGACCGGTATCCGGGCCACCGCCGAGATCCAGGCCCTGGGGTTCCACCAGAAGTCGTCGATGGAGTACATGCAGTCGTTCGCCACCAAGGGGGTCACGGCGGCCCTCAGCCAGCGTGACGCGGCGTTCGGTGACTACCGGGAGTCCGGCCCGAATCCGTGACTTCGGTTACTAACCGGACGGTTACTTCGTGCTAGGAAAGCACTCTGAATCCGGTTGCTACCCGGCAACCGGTCGTCCATCCAGGGGGATAATCACGTGAGAAAGAGAAGTACTGCTCTTGTCGCGGGCATCGCCGTTATCGGCCTGCTCGCGTCGGCATGTAGCGAAGATGACGGCGGCTCGGCTCCGGCCACGGAAGCGCCGGCGGCGACCGAGGCTCCGGCTGGTTCGGAGGCTCCGTCGACTGAAGCTCCGGCCGGCGAACTGCCCGTGTTGCAGTCGTCGATCGACGTCGGAATCGCCTATACCGGCGGACCCGGCGGTGTTGCTTCGGGCGACCCGATCAAGATCGGTTACGTCAACCAGGAAGGTGGCACGCCCGCATTCCCCGAGGCCACAGTTGGAGTTGACGCCGGCGTGTGGTTCATCAATAACTTCCTCGGCGGAGTTGGCGGTCGTCCGATCGAGATCGTGGAGTGCTTCGTCACCAAGGAAGAAGACGGCCTGAAGTGCGCCCAGGAGTTCCTCGCCGACGACGGGATTCAGGCCGTGCTGGTCGGTGCGATGTTCAACGGCAACGCTCCGTTGCTCGACACGCTGAAGGACAAGAAGCCGGTCTTCCTGCCGAACCCGGTCACCACTCCTGAGTTCCTCGCGTCCGACGCGTACGCGTTCACGCCGGGCTCACCGGGAGTCGTCCAGGGTCTTGCTGTGTTCGCGGCCAAGTACGTGCCCGAGATCGAAGGCAAGGAAGTCAAGTCGGTCGCCGTCGTGTACAACGACAACCCAGCCGGCACCGTGGCCTTCACCGCTCTTACCAAGCCGATCCTCGAAGCCCTCGGTGTGGAAGTCACCGGCGTTCCGGTGGCCGACACGGCGGGTGCAACCGAAATGGCCACGGCCATTCAGTCGTCGGGTGCCGACAAGGCTGATGTGTTCTACCCGCTCGTGACCATTCAGGGTTGCATCGGCGTGTACGACGCACTCAAGACCCTGGAGATCGAGACCACGGTTGTCACCACCGGTCTGTGCTTCGGCGTTCCGATGCAGGATCACCTGAAGTCGGTCGGTGAGGCCGGCAACTTGCCCGACGGTTGGTACTTCGGTGGTTACGGGTTCGCTTATGAGATCCCGGGCAACCCCGAGTTGGACGCGTACATCGACGCGGCCCTCGCTTGGGCCAAGGAGACCGGCGTGGAGAACCCCGAGTACACCGGTTTCGCTGGACCGACCTTCGGGACGCTGATCACCATCGTGAAGTTCATGAACGAGGGAGCGATCGATTCAGCTGCGCTGCGCGCGTCGGCCAAGGCGTTCACGGGCCCCATGTGGGCCGGCGTGGGTGACTTCAAGTGCGGCGGCAACCCCACCTTCCCGTCGCTTTGTGGTTTCTCGATTGGTATCCAGCAGCAGCAGGGCACCGAGTACGTCTCCATTGCTGACGGCTACAACGGCAAGGCGATCAACCCGATCGCCGAACTGGCCGGCTGATCCTTGATCAGCAGGTCGTAACTATTCATTCACGAGGAGGGTGCGGGGGAATCCCCGCACCCTCCCTTATGGACCGGTTGGTCCGTTGATGCTGTTTGGCTCGATGAGGCCTGCAGGGGGAGTGACATGGAGCAATCGCTCAAGGCCTTCGTGAAGAAGCAGAAGGTTCTCGTCGGCGTCGTTGCAGTGGTCGCGGTGTTCGCGATTTTGTACGCGTGGGATGCTCGCCAGTTGGCGCCGATGTTCTCGAACATCGGAACCGGCGCGCTGATGGCGGCGGTGGGTCTGGGCGTGGTCCTCACTTTCCGTGGTTCGGGCGTCGTGAACTTCGCCAACGGTGTGATCACCGTGTTCGTGGCGTACTGGTATTACGGCCTCAAGGTCGAGGGCAAGTTCTACATTCCACCGTTGCCCAACCCGCTTGTTCTTATCGAAATCCCGGTCAACTGGTTCCGCGACGAGGGCAAGTACCTCGACTTGCCGAACTGGCCCACCACCATCGACATGCCAGGCGATCGCCTGACCACCGTCGCGGCGATGCTCATCGCTCTCGTCGTGGCCGTCCTCCTCGGCCTCTTCTTGCACTTCGCGATCTTCAAACCGTTGCGCAATGCACCCGTGCTCGCGAAGGTCGTCACCACCGTCGGTCTCTTCGTGGTGTTGCAGGAGTTTCTCCGCATTCGCTTTGGCGAGCTGGCTAAGACGGGCGTTCCCTTCCCGCTCCCTAAGGGCAAGTTCGATCTTCCTGGTGAATTGGGCATCGTTCCCAAGAACCAGTTGTTCCTCGTGATCGTGGTGACCGTCATCGCGATCGGTCTGTGGGCGCTTTTCAAGTACACGCGATTCGGTCTGGCCACGCGTGCGGCCGCCGAGAACGAAAAGGGTGCCATCGTGTTGGGCTTCTCTCCCGATTTCCTCGCCGGTGCCAACTGGGTGTTGTCCACGCTGATCGCTGGTCTGCTCGGCATCCTCGCGGCCCCGATCACCAACCTCGACACCATCACGTTGCCGCTGTTCATCGTGCCGGCCCTCGGCGCGGCGTTGCTGGCCAACTTCACATCCTTTGGTCTCACGGTCGCCGCCGGTGTGGGTATCGCCATGTTGCAGGGTTGGGTGCAGTACCAGGGTGCGCAAACGTGGTTCCCACGCGGCGTCCTCCCCACGGCTGGGCTCACGTTGGCCCTGCCGTTCTTCGTGATCGTGGTGGCCATGTTCCTACGCGGTAAGTCGCTGCCGGTTCGCGGTGCCGTGTCGACCGGCAAGATGCCGTTCGCGGCTGCGCCCAAGCGAGTCGGCCTCTACGCCACGGCGTGCTCGGTTGGTGTCCTCGTGCTCCTGTTCGGTTTCAGCTACGACTGGCGCCAGTCGACCATCAACACGTTGGTGGCCACCGTGATCGCGTTGTCTCTGGTGGTTCTGGTCGGTTTCGTCGGCCAGATTTCGCTGGCCCAGATGGCGATCGCCGGCACGGCCGGCTTCTTCATGTCGAAGTACTTCGAAGACTTGCCCTTTCCGATCGCGCCGGTCATCGGAGCGTTCGTTGCCGCCATCTTCGGAGCAGTAATTTCCATCCCGGCTCTTCGACTACGTGGTGTCAATTTGGCGGTCATCACCCTGTCGGCCGCCGTGGCCATCGAACAGTTGGTCTTCAAGAACAAGACTTTCGCCGGAGAACTTGGAGCTCTGCCGGTGAAGCCACCCAAGATCGGCGGCAAGGACTTCGGTCCGAACAACACGTTGCTGAAGGTGGCCGATTTGAAGGGTCGCGATGACATTCCGCCCAACGCGTGGTTCGGCGTTGTCTGTCTGGTGTTCGTGATCATCTTGTGCTTGATGGTCGTCAACGTCCGTCGCTCGAACACCGGTCGTCAGTTTTTGGCTGTGCGCTCCAACGAACGCGCGGCGGCCGCAGCTGGTATCGACGTGGCCCGTACCAAGATCCTGGCCTTCGGTCTGGCCGCGTTCATCGCCGGTCTTGGTGGAACTCTCTCGGGTTATCGCTTCGGTTCGGTGACGCCGGCCTACTTCGGGGCTTTCGCGTCGCTCACTGTTCTCGCCTTCGCCTACCTCGGTGGTATCGCCTCGGTGAGTGGTGCGGTTCTGGCCGGGGTGGTGGCGCCGAACGGATTGAACTTCAATTTCTTGGAGAACATCCTCCACATCCCCCAGAGCTATGCAACGCTCATTGGTGGTGTCGGACTCATCATCACCGCGGTGCAGAACCCAGAAGGTCTGGCCGGTGCGCCCCGGCTCGTCAAACAGAAGCAGATCGACAAAGCGGTTCGAAAGAAAGCCCTGGCCGAACGAACTAGTGTCGGAGTATCCCAGGGGGAGGGATCCACATGAGTCTTCTTCAGACGACGGGAATGTCGGTGACGTTCGGCGGTTTGCGCGCCGTCAACAACGTCGATCTCACGGTCGAGAAAGGCAAGTTGGTCGGTCTGATCGGCCCCAACGGTGCCGGCAAGACCACGTTCATCGACGGCATCACCGGCTTCGTTCCCACGACCGGCCGTATCGAGTTCAAGGGTCAGGAGATCAACGCGCTGCCGGTGCACTCTCGCGCCCGCTTGGGTCTGGGTCGTACCTGGCAGTCGCTCGAATTGTTCGACGATCTCACCATTCAGGAGAACGTTCAGGTGGCGGCCGAGCGGCAGTCGACCAAGAACTTCGTGCTCGACCTCGTGAACCCCAATCGCAAGCGCGGAAGAGACGGCGTCGACTTCGCGTTCGACGTGCTCGGAATCGCTGATCTCGCTGGCAAGTATCCCAACGAGATCAGCCAGGGCCAGCGCAAGTTGGTCTCGGCGGCACGGGCGCTGGCGGCCCGCCCCGAAATCGTGTGCATGGACGAGCCGGCGGCCGGTCTCGACACCGTCGAGTCGCAGGAGCTGGGCAAGCGTCTGAGACAGATCATCGACGCCGGAATCACCATCTTCCTGGTCGATCACGACATGGGTCTGGTGCTCGACGTGTGCGACTACATCTACGTGATCGAGTTCGGCGTGAAGATCGCCGAGGGCACACCCGATCAGGTGAAGCGTGATCCCAAGGTCGTCGAGGCGTATCTCGGCAGCAGCGCGAAGGAGGCCTGAGGTGACGGCACTTCTTGAGATCGAGAACCTGAACACCGGCTACAACGGTGTGTCGGTCGTGCGCGGACTCAACGTGCACGTGAACGAAGGCGAAGTGGTCGCACTGCTCGGACCCAACGGTGCCGGCAAGACCACCACCTTGCTCACGGTGTCAGGTCTGGTTCCGGTCATCTCCGGCGACGTGAAGGTGTTCGGCAAGAGCTTGCGGGGCCGTCGCCCGCATCTCATCGCCCGAGAGGGTCTGGCGCACGTGCCCGAAGGGCGGTCGCTCTTCTATCAACTCACCGTGGCCGAAAACCTGCGACTCGGTGCCGCCAAGGGTTCGGCCGACATCCGCAAGGCCCTCGGGTACTTCCCGGCCCTCGAACCGATCCTCGACCGCCGGGCGGGATTGCTCTCGGGTGGCGAACAGCAGATGCTGGCCATGGCCCGGGCGCTCACCGTGAATCCGAAGTTGCTCATGGTCGACGAGATGAGTCTGGGTCTGGCACCCATCATCGTCGAGCGCCTTCTTCCGATCTTGCGCCAAATCGCTACCGAAACCGGCGCCGGCGTTCTCCTCGTCGAGCAACACGTGCACATGGCTCTCGAGGTTGCCGACCGCGCGTACGTGCTCAGTCACGGCGAACTGACCATGCAGGGCAGTGCGGCCGAGTTGGCCAAGGATCGCAGCCTCATCGAGGCCTCGTACCTCGGCGAATCCCACTAACGACTGCGTCGACCTGATCGTGTGATCGGTGTGATCGGTGTTCTGGTGACGATTCTTCACCCTATGGGTGAAGAATCGTCACCAGAACCACGCCCATCGAGGCGGTGAGTCAGCGCGGATTGTCGGTGGGGAACTGCGTGAGGTAACTCTGCAGGTCGAAGTAGTCGCGCCACAGCGTGATCTTGCCGTCGACCACTTCCCACACGCCGTTCACCGGCAACTCGACCCAACCGTGGTCCATGCGGAACTTGTCGGTGCGTTCGTTGAACACGACGTTGCCCGACGCCGACTGACGATGGACCGGCCACGAGATCTCGTGGCACCGCGCGAACATGGGGCCCAGAATGCCGCGCATGGCCTCGGGGCCGTGCACCTTCATCATCGGCACGTTGTCGTACTCACAATCGGGAGCGACCAGGGCCAGGGCCGAGTCGAGATCGTTGCGCTCGATGGCGGCGATGAAGGCGTTGACGGTGTCGAGGGGGCTCATGCGGATGTGTCTCCGTGGTCGTGGGGCGGTTCCTTGCTCCAGAGGACGTCGAAGTCGCGAGCGATGTCGAGCACCTGGAACGCGCGTCCCAAACCTACGCAGAAGCCGATGGTGACGGTCAATTCGAGGAGTTCGGAGTCGGAGTAGTTCGCGCGCAGCCGGTTCCAGAGGTCGTCGTCGACCGCGGTGTGATCGATCGCGAATCGCTCGGCGTACTCGGCGGCCAGTCGCTCACGCGGGCTGAAATGCGGGTTGTCGTAGTAGTTCTGTACGGAGTTGTACAGCTCGTCATCGAGTCCTTGCCGCATCGCCGATGCGGCTCGAGTATTCAGTCAAACGACGCATTGGTTGAGCTGGGCGACGCGCATCCGCGCGACCTCCCGCTCACGAATGCTCAGCGTCGACTGCACGTACACGGCCTCGCTCATGGCGTGCACGCCTTTGCCCATGTGCGGGGCCAACTGCCACATGCGAGCGGCCTCGAGGCCCTCTCCGTCGGGAACGTCGATACGAGCCATGGCTCCTCCTCGGGTGGTTACTTGACTGATTCGAAGATGCGGATCCGCACCGGGATGGCGCTCTGCACGACCATACCCGTGACCCGGTCGTAGCCCTGATCGACGGACACCAACCGATTGGTAGGAGCACCGATGTCGCGGACCTTTTCGTCGGTGAGCGACGAGCCGCCCCACGAGTGAGCCATGGAGATCACGCCCCGACGGATGTCGGGAGCGGTCTCGACGACCGCGTGCAGTGAAGCGCGCGGCGACGTGATCTCGATGATGTCGCCGTCGGCGATGCCGTAGTCGGCCATGTCGTCGGGGTTCATGTAGGCCGGGTTGGTGGTGCCCTTCACGGCCAAGCCCGGGAGTTCGCTACCGAGTGAATTGAGCACGTGCTTCAGGCGGCGACTCACCAGACGGAACGGGAACTCGGCCGACGACGCCCCGACTGCCTCGGCTGCGTCGGATTCGGTGCGAACCACGGCCAACTCGTCGGCGATGTCGGCGGGAGCCAGAGTGAACTTGGCGCTGCAGTCGGGGTCGGGGCCCTGCACGCGCAACGACTTCTCGGGGTGCACCTTCATGCGGTTGTTCTTGATCTCGGCCAACGACATGCGCGAGCCCGCGTACGCCAACTCGAGGATTTCGTCGTCGCTCGGCTGGTGATCGGTGGGTGCCGCACCACCCGGGAAGGGCAGCGGAACACCGAGCCGCTTGGTGAGTTCGTAGAACACTTCCCATTCGTTGAGCACGTCGCCCAGACGCGGCACGATGGCCTCGGTGTAGTTGGTGTACGGCGCACGGAACCAGCGATCCATGAGGTGCGGAACGTCGGCCCGTTCGAGCGACAGTGTGGGCGCGATCACGTAGTGCGCGAACTCGGCGGTGGCCGACATGCGGTGATCGACCACGACGAGCAATTCGAGATCCTTCATGGCCCGAATCGTGAGTTCTTGGTCGGGCCAGGCCACCACCGGATTGCCGCCGCTCACGATGAGCGCGCGCACTTGGCCCTCGCCCGGCGTGAGGATCTCCTCGGCCAAGGTGGTGGTGGGCATTTCGCCGCGCATGCCGTGCAGATTGCGGAACCGCGCGGCCGGGCCCGGAGTGGGGTTGCGCGGAGCGATCACCTGAGCGCGGCGCGGCATGTCGGGATATAGGAAGAAGCCGCTCTCGACTTCGTCGCCTTCGCGATTGACGCGACCACAGATGGTGTTGAGCACGATCACGAAGTGTTCGGCCAGGCTGGAGTGCGGCGCCATGTTGGGGCCGGTTCCGCAACCGGCCGTCCCGCGGTTTCCCTTGGCGAACATCTGCGCGGCCGCCACGATGTCGTGGGCCGGAACGTCGCAGCGTCGGGCCACGTACTCGAGATCGAAGTCGCGCACCGACTCGGCCAGCCGATCGAGGTCGCCCACCCAGCGATCGCAGAACTCGTGGTCGATCAGGTCTTCGTCGAGGATGATCTTGGTGATGCCGGCCAGGAGCGTGGGGTCTTCACCGGGCTTGACGGCCAGATGGATGTCGGCCTGCGTGGCGAGTTCGGTGCGACGCGGATCGATCACGATCAGCTTGAGGCCCCGCTTCTTCGCGTCACGGATCACGACGAACGGATTTGTTCCTTGCAGACCACCGGTGGGTCCGAAGCTCGACACCATCGGGTTGTAACCCACGGCGAGCAGAACATCGGCGCCGGTGAAGTTGTGGTAACCGGCTTCCCAAATGCCCGTACGGAACGGAGCCGTTCCCTTGGCCGGTTGGTCGATGGTGACCGACGTATAGAACGACGACGAGCCGATGCCCTGATGGAACGCGCGCGCGGCCGGAACCGCGAGCGCGTTCTGGTAACCGCCGGTGCCGGTGTAACTGGCCACGGCGCGAGGGCCGTACGTGTCGATGATGCGGCGCAACTCGGATGCGATCGCGTCGAGAGCGTCTCCCGACGACACTTGCTCGAAGGTTCCGTCGGGGCGACGGTGCAGCGGCGCACGCAGACGCGAGTCGTGCACCATCTGGTCGGGGAGTTGGCGTCCCTTGATGCAGGTGTAGCCGGCGAAGATCGGATCGTCGGGGACGCCACGAACCGCGGTGACACGACCGAACTGGACGTCGACCTCGAGTGGACAACTGGCGTGGCACACACGGCAGAACGTGTGCTGGGTCGAGACGCTGTCGGACATCGGGCACCCCCTCGGAGGGACCCCCGTCCGCTCCGCCCCACAAACTAATCGACCGGTAAGTTTCGGGTGTGACCGGACTCCAGCCCGGACAGGAGAGACCATGACCAGCACGGCCCAGAATCCGACCCCGCGTGTCGACGACCTCATCCATCGCGAGCAGTCGGCCATTGCCTGCCCGTATCCGATCTTCTCCGACCTTCGTTCCGGTGGCGGGGTGGCGTGGGTCGAGAGCCTGGGCGCCTGGATGATCACGCGGTACGACGACGTGCGCGCCATCCTGCGCGACACCGAACGTTTCTCGAGTTTGTTCCCCACCGGTCCGGCCGCCGGCGGCGAAGCCCTCATGAACGGAATCATGCAGTTGATGCAGGAACCCGAGATGCAGGCCGTGTTGGGTTCGACCACCATGCAGCGCGGCCGAGCGGCCGTTCTCCTCAACGCCGATCCGCCCGAGCACCGTCGTCAGCGTCGACTGGTGAACCCGGCCTTTCGTCCCGACCGGATTCGCGGGATGGAGCCGGCCATCCGCGCGACAACCGAGCGGTTGCTCGACGACGTGTGTCGTGAACTGAGCCAAACCGGATCGGTGGAGATCGTGTCGCGTTTCGCCGTCGGTCTTCCGATGACCATCATCGCGCTCGCCCTCGGAGTTCCCGACGACGATCTGGCCACCTTCAAGCGGTGGTCGGACGACCTCGTGATGCCGGTGGGCAATCACAATCCGTCCACCGAGCAGGTGCGCGGGTTCGTGCTTTCCACCAAGGCATTCAACGAGTACTTCTTGGCTCGCGTGGCCGAGCGTCGCGTGACACCGACCGACGACATCTTGTCCGACATCGCCAACGCCGAGATCGACGGTGAGGAGTTGTCGGACGACGAGCAGTTGGGAATGCTCACTCAGTTCTTGGTGGCCGGCAACGAGACCACCACCAAACTCATCACCAACACGATCCGGTATCTCGCCGAAGACCCCGAACTGCAGGCCCGCGTGCGCGCCGATCGCAGCCTGGTCGAGACCCTCGTGGAGGAGATGCTGCGCATCGAGGCCCCCGTGGGCGGTCTCTTCCGTCAGGCCAAGGTCGACGTGGAGATCAACGGCACGAAGATTCCGGCCGGCGACCACATGTGGTTGCTGTTCGCATCGGCCAACCGCGACGAGTGCAAGTTCGCTCAGCCCGACCGCGTCGACCTCGACCGGTCGAACGTGAAGGAACACCTGGCCTTCGGAAACGGCGAGCACTTCTGCCCGGGCGCTGGTCTGGCCCGCACCGAGGCCCGCATCGCCATCGACCTTCTGCTCGATCGCCTCGATGACATCGCCCTGGCCCCGGGCAACGATTTCGAATTCGAAGATTCCTTCGTGCTGAGGGGCTTGAAGCGCCTGGTCGTCTCGGCTCGCCATCACACCTGACCGGGGCTCCTGACGCACCGACTGCCGGCATGGCGGCCGAACTGATCGGTCGGTTAGTTTGAGGCGTCCGTCCGGGGGTCGGACGTCGAGATGGGGGAGTGCAATGGCTGATCGCTGGATCACGGACCGGGACCCGAGCCCTCGTTGGCCGCACTACACGCGGGCCAACGCCGGCGAAGTGCTGCCCTCGGCGGCGAGTCCGTTGAGTCAGCAGTTGTGCTGGGAGAACGGCATCCTGCTCGGCTGGCGCGACGGCTACGTGCGCGGCGGTAACTACACGATCGACGAGTTCACCGACGGCCACCCGGAAGTGGCCGGGTTCTTCGCCGGCTACTTCTACATCAACCTCTCGAACGTGCGTATGCAAGGTGTGCGCAGCCCGCTCCTGACCGTCGAGCAACTCGACTTGGCGTTCTTCGGTGATCATCCCGAGGTTCCGCCGTACGAACCACATCCGCTCGACGAACGCCCCGATCTGGTCGACGGCATCATGGGCCACCTCGGTTGGGTCATGACCACCACCTCGGTCCCCGAAGTGGATGCCGAGAAGGAAATGACGATCGGGCTGCGCCGCAACCGTCCCGATCTCGCAACCGCATCCGACGCCGATCTGGTTTCGCGCATTCGCATGTTGCAGCCGCTCTTGCGAAAGTTGTTCGACAGCCACACGCCACCGAGTTCCGACTCGGCGATCGCTCCCGGAATCCTCGGTGCGGTGTGCGCCGCCCTCGGCGAACCCGAAACCGCCATGAAGTTGCTCGCTGGTATCGGTGACGTCGACTCGGCCGAACCGAGTTATCGCATGTGGGACATCTCGCGGCGGGTTCGCTCGTCGGCCGAACTCACCAAGGCGTTCGATGCCGGGGTGAGCGGCCTGCTCGGTCGCCTGTCGGCATCGGGATCAGCCGATGCGCAAGCGTTTCTGGCCGACTTCGATCAGTTCTTGTTCGATTTCGGTTCGCGCGGGCCGAACGAATGGGAGATCAGCGCCGACACGTGGGAGACCCGACCCGAGATCGCGCTGGCGGCCATCGACCGCATTCGACTGCAGTCCGATGACGAGTCGCCGCGCGCGCGTCAGAAGAAGAAGGCCGAAGAGCGTCATCGTCTCACGGCCGACATCCGCGCCAAGGTCGCGCCGCTCGGAGCCGAATTGGCCGGACAGTTCGAAGGTGCGATCGTGGCCTCGTCGCAGATGGCCATTCGCGAGCGCACCAAGACCAACATCATTCGTGCGGTCAACGAGGTGCGCGTGGCGGTTCGCGAACTCGGTCGACGCCATGCGGCGCTCGGAAATCTGGCCAACGCGCATCACGTGTTCATGCTTCTCGACGCCGAACTCGAGAAGTTCGTGGCCGATCCGAAGTCGTTCGCGGGGCCGTTGGCCGAGCGGTATGCGAAGTGGCAGCAACTGCAGACACTCGAACCGCCGTTCTTCATCAAGAACGGCGTGGTGCCGCCGCTCGGTTCGTACGCGAAGAAGGGCGAGGCCAGAGTGGCCCAGGCTGGCGCGGGCGACACGGTGCACGGTGTGCCGGGCTGTCCGGGCAAGTACGTGGGCCGGGCCCGGGTGATTCTCGATCCGACCGAGCCGGGCGATCTCGAACCCGGTGACGTTCTCATCGCGCCGAACACCGATCCGGCTTGGACCCCGCTCTTCATGCCGTGCGGTGCGGTGGTGGTGAACGTGGGTGCGGCCATCAGCCACGCGATCATCGTGAGCCGTGAACTCGGTCTGCCGTGCGTCGTGTCGGCCACCGATGCAACCAAGCGCATTCCCAACGGTGCGCTCATCGAAGTCAACGGCGACACCGGAGCCGTCACGATCCTGGAGGTCCCGTCATGAGCCGCACGTTCCGCTTCGGAGTGCAGGCGTACGCACCGGCCTCGGCCAAGGAATGGCGCGATCTGGCCCAGCGGGCCGAGTCGCTCGGGTTCTCGTCGTTCCACTTGGCCGACCACGTGATCGGACCCGGCCCGGCTCTCAGTGCGACGGGCCACCCGGTGCAGACGGTCGCAGCTATTCCGGCCATGGCGGTGGCCGCCGAAGCCACCAGCACCATCAAGGTCGGTTGCCGCGTTCTGTGCGTGGATTACCGCAACCCGGTGATGCTCACCAAAGAACTGGCCACGCTCGACTTCTTCTCCGAGGGTCGACTCGAACTCGGATTGGGCGCCGGTTGGCTCAAGAACGAATACGAAGCCATGGGAATTCCGTTCGACTCGGCCGGCGTTCGCCTCGACCGCATGGAAGAAGTGATTTCACTCATTCGTGCGTCGTTCGCCGACGGCGAGTTGAACGTCGATGGCAAGCACGTGCACGCGGTCGGATTCGAAGCAGTGCCCAAGCCGGTCAACAAGCCGTGCCCGCCCATCATGATCGGTGGCGGCGCCAAGCGAGTTCTCGGCATCGCCGGACGCGAGGCCGACATCGTGAGCCTCAACTTCAACAACTCGACCGGTCGCCTCGGACCAGAAGGTATTGGCTCGTCCACCGCCGAGTTGACCGACCAGAAGATTCAGTGGATCAAGGACGGGGCGGGTTCGCGATTCGACGACATCGAACTCGAGATCGCCGCGTATTTCACGGTGGTGACGCCTGACGGAGCCGCGACCCGCGGGAAGATGGCCCCCATGTTCGGCCTCACGCCCGAACAATTCGGCGAGCACCCGAACGTTCTCATCGGCTCGGTCGACGAGATTTGTGATCGCATCGTCGAACGCCGTGAGCGTTTCGGAATTTCGTACGTGAGCTTCGGCTCATCCGTCATGGAGGCCGTGGCCCCCGTGGTCGAGCGGTTGGCCGGCAAGTGAATCGAACTGAGAGTGAAGTAGGAGAACAGTCATGAGCGTCGACATCAGCAAGTTCAACCCGTTCGATCCGGCCACCATGCAGTGTCCGTTCCCGCACTACGCCAAGATGCGCGAGGACGCACCGGTGATGGAGATTCCCGGCATGGGAATCAAGTTGGTCACCCGCCACGATCTCGTGATGCAGGCGTTGCGCGACCCGCAGACGTATTCGTCGCAGTTCGGGTCGTCGGGTATGCCGTTGCCGGCTGAGATCCGCAAGCGCTTCGAGGAGGTGTACGCCGAGGGTTTCCCGCGCGTGAGCACCATGCTCACGGCCGACCAGCCCGATCACACGCGTTATCGCCGCTTGGTGTCGCGCGCGTTCCACCCTAAGGTGGTGGCCGAACTCGAGCCCACCGTCCGTGAGATCACGGTGCGTCTCATCGAGTCCTGGATCGACGAGGGCCAAATTGAGTTCGTCACCGAGTTCGGTGTTCCGTTGCCGGTGCGCGTGATCGCCAAAGCCCTCAACGTTCCCGACGACCGTCTCGACGATTTCAAGCGCTGGTCCGACGACTCGATCGCCGGTATCGGCACCAACATCTCGATCGACGAGCGAATCCAGGCCGAGTACGGCGTCAACGAGTTCCAGCACTATTTCGCCGAGCAGATCAACAAGCGACGCACCGAACCTCAGAACGACATCCTCACCAATCTGCTCAACGCCACGATCGAAGACGACGATCCCGAAGTCTCCGACAAGCGTCAGCTCGACATGCCCGAGATGCTGAGCATCATCCAGCAGCTCCTCGTGGCCGGTAACGAGACCACCACCAAAATGCTCACCGAGATGATCCGCTTGCTCGCGGAGAATCCCGATCAGTGGCGCAAGGTGAAAGAAGACCCGTCGCGGGTCGAGCGCATCGTGGAAGAGACGCTGCGCATGTCGACGCCCACGCAGGGCATGTGGCGCATGGTCACGGCCGACACCGAGTTGGGCGGCTATCCCCTCAAGAAGGGTGATCGCCTCATCATCGTGTTCTCGTCGGCCAATCGCGACGAGAACCTGTTCTCCGATCCCGATGTGTTCGATCCCGATCGCGACAATCTGCGCGACCACCTGGCGTTCGGCAAAGGCATCCACTTCTGCCTGGGCGCCCAGTTGTCGCGTCTCGAGGGCAAGGTGGCGCTCGAAGAGTTGTCGAAGCGCCTCGACACCATCACTCTTCCCGACTCCAACAAGTACGAGTACTTCCCGTCGTTCATGTTGCGCGGACTCACCAGCCTCGATCTCGAGTTCACACCGGCCGGAGTGAAGGCATGAGCGTTCGACTCGCGGGCAAGGTCGCCGTCGTCACCGGATCGAGTCGCGGCATCGGCCGCGGCACCGCCATCGCACTGGCCGAAATGGGCGCGACGGTGTACATCACCGGTCGTTCCATGGGCTCGGGTCCACTCACGATCGACACCACCGTGAAGATGGTGAACGACGCGGGTGGTACCGGTATCGCCGTCCAGGTCGATCACGGTGACGATGCGCAGATCGCCGCATTGTTCGCGCGCGTGAAGTCCGACTTCGGCAAGCTCGACATCCTCGTCAACAACGTGTACAAGATCCCTGATCCGCCGGCGTGGGGCGGTGGCTTCTGGGAACACCCCGTGAGCATCTGGGACGATCAGGTCGGTATCGGTTTGCGCGCTCATTACGTGGCGTCGTGGCACGCCGCGCCCTTGTTGTTCGAAGGTGGTGCGGGTGGCTCGATCATGAACGTGTCGTCACCGGGCGGATCGTCGTATCACTTCAGTTCGTCGTACGGCGCCGGCAAGGCCGGCCTCGACCGTTTGAGCGCCGACATGGCGATCGAGCTGCGCCCGAAGGGCATCGCGTGCTGTTCCATCTATCCGGGTTCGGTCGCCACCGAATTCATCCAGGAGTGGGCCGGTAAGCGCGGAAGCGATCTCACGCAGGCCCAGACCACCCTCGGCGTGGGTCGGGCCATCGCCGCTCTGGCGGTGGCCCCCGACCTCATGGATCGCAGTGGAACCATTCAGTGGGTCGAAGACATCTCCGAGCAGTTCGACGTCCGCGACGAGAACGGAAATCTCGCGGTGCGTTATCACTCACGCCTGCGCTGAAGCCTTGAGGTTCGTGTGTCGACCGGACATCTGGAACTGAGAAGTCTCGAGAAATCGTTCGATGGTCGGGGAGTCGTCTGCGAGGTGAGTCTCGATGTTCCGGGCGGGGAGTTCTTCTCGCTGCTCGGTCCATCGGGTTGTGGCAAGACCACGACGTTGCGCATGATCGCCGGGTTCGAGCGACCAGACTCCGGCACGATCACGATCGATGACGACGATGTGGGGGACTGGCCGCCCGAAAAACGTCCGGTTGCAACGGTGTTCCAGAATTACGCGCTCTTTCCTCATCTCGATGTGGCCGAGAACGTCGGATTCGGTTTGCGTTTCACCAAGACTGATTCGACCGAGCGTCGACGTCTCGTCGCCGATGTGCTCGATCGGGTGCGTCTGACTGGCTTCGAGAGTCGTCGAGTTCATCGTTTGTCAGGAGGTGAACAACAGCGAGTGGCCCTCGCGCGTGCTCTTGTTTTGCGCCCGCGAGTACTTCTGCTCGATGAACCTCTCGGCGCTCTCGATGCTCAGTTGAGGAAGCAGCTGCAAGTCGAGTTGGCCGAAATCCAACGCGATGTGGGTCTCACATTCGTGTACGTGACGCACGATCAGGAAGAAGCCTGGACCATGAGTGACCGGATCGGCCTCATGTTCGGGGGTTCCTTGCGTGCGGTCGGCCGTCCGCGTGATCTCTACGACTCTCCGACGTCGTTGTCGGCGGCCCGGTTCCTCGGAACCGCCAATGTCTTCACGGGGCAGGCGAATGGATCGTGGATGGACGTTGGCACTTGGAGGGTTCCCCTGCCTTCTGCGGACCGATCGGGTGAAGTCACCGTCATGGTCCGTCCCGAACGCATCCGTGTCGTCGATGGCCAAGGTGCTGGTTCGGGTCGTGTGACCGTGGCGCAGTTCGCTGGTGTCTCGCAGCTCGTGACGCTCGATGTCGGAGGTATGCACGTCAGAATCTCGGTTCCGAACGACGGGCGAAACGATTTCTTGCGTCCAGGTGAAGTCGTCAACTTCGATGTCGAACCCGCTCACGTCGTCGTTTTGACTGACGACTGATCAAAGATCCATCTGCGTCACGTCAGCAACGGCTTGACGAAAACCTCCCGATCCACCGTGACGATGTTGCCAACGTGACAGCACGACAACCGTGAGAGCGAGTGCCATGAACGACAGGAGCACCATGACGGTGGCTAGGGCGTTGAGTGCGGGGGAGGAACTCGACCGTACGGCCGAGTAGATCTTGACTGGGACAGTTTCCGACGATGCTCCCGCCGAGAGAAAACTGGAGATGACGAAGTCGTCGATGGACGAGGCGAACACGATCACGCAGCTGGCCACGATCGCGGGGGTCAGAAGAGGCAGCAGCACGAGACGAATCGCCTGTGCTCGTGTGGCGCCGAGATCGCGGGCCGCCTCCTCGTAGGACGGTCCGAGTGACACGAGGCGGGCCCGCACGGTGACCACGACGAACGACAAGGAGAACGTGACGTGACCGATGAGTTGGGCGGGGCGGCCGAGTGGGATGCCGGTGAACAGGTTGGTGAAGGTGATGAGGAGGGCGGCGCCCATCACGATCTCGGGAGTGACGAGGGGGAGGGAGTTCACCCAGTTGACGGTCGCCGCTGCGCGAGTGCGCCACCGCTCGAGACCAACAGCAAGAAGAGCGCCAACTGGAACGGTGATCAAAATCGAGCCCAGAGCCAGAACCAGTGAATTGACGAGAGCAGTGCGGAGCGTTGGGTCGTGAAGCAGGGACTGCTGCCGATCTCCCGTCCACCAACGAAGTGAGAATCCTTGCCAGACCGTGCGACTCTTGCCATCGTTGAACGAGAAAAGAACAGCGATCAGTACTGGAACGAGTGACCAAACCACGTAGGCCCCGGTGACGAAAGAGAGACCGCGAGATCGCTTTCTCACGAGGCTTCCCGACGAACGCGGGCAAGGCGAATGAGGTACCACGACATGACGAGCGCGAGAAACAGCGCCAACACGAGAACGAGAGTGGCACCCTTCTGCTTCTGCGAACTGGCATTGACGAAGAAGTCGATTTGGTTACCGATCATCTCGGTCCGAGGAGATCGCGAGAGCAGATCATTGGTGTAGTAGTCGCCGAACATAGGTAGTGCGATGAGCACGGTTCCGGCAGCGATTCCTGCCCTCGACAGTGGCAGGGTGATCCGTCGAAACGCTTGGGATGATGAAGCACCGAGGTCTCGGGCGGCTTCGATCAGTCGCCAATCGAGCCGTTCGAGCGATGCATATAACGGGAGGATCAGGAACGGCAGGTATCCGTAAACGAGGCCGAGAATCACCGTGAGGTGATTTCCGTTCAGCCACTGCTGGTCGATCCCGAACAGTCTGAGGAACCGCGACGCCAGGCCTTCAGGTTCGAGCAGGTTGACCCAAGCCAGAAGTCGCATGAGGAAACTGACCCAGAAGGGGATCACCATCAACGCGAGCAAAATCGTACGGCGAACGCCTTCTTGGCGCGCCAGGTAGTACGCGATGGGGTATCCAATGATCAGGCTCAGCGCGACAGCGGCGATCACGTAGAAACTCGTTCGAAGAAAGACGCTACGCAGGGGGCCGCCGACGACGCTGCCGAGCACTTCGCTGGCATCCGAGAACTGCCACTGAAGCGGGTTCCACACCGGAACCGCGTCACGAAAGATGGGGTCGACCTGACCGAAGGCCACGCAGGCGATGGTGTATGCCGGAACGACGAAGAAGATGGCTAGCCACAATGAACCCGGTAGCGCAAGACCAGGCCAGAAGATTCGACGGTCAGCCGGCGGTGAACTCTGACCAGACATCGATCCACATCTCATCGACTTCGGGAACTAAGTTCACGAGTCGCCGGCCCGATCGGTAACGATCCGGAGTGACAAGAGCGCTGAGCAAGGACTCCGGGACTCCGTTTCGTTCGATCAGCAGGTCGCTGGTGACGGCTTCGAGTGCCGGTTGGTATCCCACGTAGGTCTGGTTCAGCAGAGCGTTGTCGACGTCGAGCAAGAAGTTGATGAAGCAGTGCGCGAGAACTGGCTTGGTGGCTCTCGTCAACACGCAGAAGAAATCGTTGGCCGTGATTGTTTCGGGCGGGTACCAGAAGCCGAGTACCGACGGATCGGCTCCCTCGGGAAGGAATCCCTGTCCAGCGAGCATGTCCCCCGACCAACACAATGCGATGTCACGATTGCCTGCTGGGATCTCCTGATACGAGAGGATGTCGATCTGGGGGTTAACTGCCTGCACAAGGTCCGCCAGATCGGAGCCAGCCGCTTCGACGACCGCACGGTCGGACGTGTTCACATCGGTCAGGCCGTTTCGGAACATCGACATGCACAGACTGTCGCGGTACGAGTCGAGAATGCCGGCTCGACCCCGATAGCGCGAGTCCCAGAGCGCGCTCCAACCCTCGCGGCCGGCGAACACAGTGGTGTCGACGTCGCGGTCGGTGCGATATCCGATCCCGTCGGCATAGATCACGTGCGGAACGGTGTATTGCGAGCCGAGGTCGTAGTACGGATCCTGGAGTCCAGAGATGATGTTGGCGAAGTTCGACAGATACGAGCGATTCAGAGGTTGAACGAGTTGTGCCGCCATCAGAAGCGCCATCGAGGCGTCGGTCATGCCGATCATGAGGTCGGCTTCGATCGCGCCGGAGCGGAGCTTTGTAATCGCCTCTTCTTCCGTCGTGTAGGTGGAGATTTCGAGCGACACTCCGTATTGGCTCTCGAAGGCCTCGACGACATCGGGGTTCACGTAGTCGGCGTAGTTGTAGACGCGGAACGTGCCCGACTCGGGAGCGAGGCCATCGGCGATCGGGTCACGGTTCAGCGGGAGACGTATGGGTGTGTCGGGTGTTCCGATGAGAAGCCCCCCGGTTGATTCGCTCGCGCCACCTCCGCAGGCTGACAGGAGCGCAGGGGAGAGGGCTGCGGCACCGAGACCCCAACCCGTCAATTGGATGAACCGGCGACGATTCAGATGATGTGCTCTCACTGTCTCCCCTCGCGCCATAATCGGCCCAACACGCCGATTATGGCACCGGATTCTCGTCAGAACGAGAGTTCGAGGTGGTCGACGCCGCGGATCGTGAGTCGATCGCGCCATGTGATGGCGCCGGTCGCCTTCATCGATGGGAACCGAGCCACGAGTGAGCCGACCGCGACTTCGGCTTCGAGGTGCGCGAGGTTGGCGCCGAGGCAGTAGTGGATGCCCGCGGCCAATGCCAGATGGCGGTTGGCGTTTTCGCGCCCGAGGTCGAGTCGATGGGGATCGGCGAACACCGATGGATCGTGATTGGCGGCACCGAGAACCGTGGTGACGATGGTGCCGGGTTGGGCCACGACCGGGCCGTTGATGCCGTGGTAGGTGACGGGCACCAGTGGAACGCGAACGGTTTGCTGAACCGGGCCGTCCATGCGGAGGCATTCGTCGACCGCGCGCGATCCCATGCTCGGATCGGCGTGCCAGCGCGCCAACTGGTCGGGGTGGCCGAGCAGCGTGTTGACGGAGTTGCCGATGAGGTTGACGGTTGTCTCGTGGCCCGCGATGTAGAGCAGCACCACGAACGAGATGAGTTCGGGCAACGACAGGACGTCGCCGTCTTCTTCCACGGCGATGAGCCCCGACAGCAAGTCGTCGCCCGGATGCTTGCGACGATCCTCGATCACGTTCAGGAGGTAGGGGATGAGGAGGCCGAACACTTCATCCGACTTGTCGAGGTCGTCGAGCGTGGAGGTGGGCTCGAGGTTCTGCGTGATGATCTGGCTCCACTCGCGCATCTCCTCGGCCCGATCGGTGGGCATGGCCAGCAGATCGGAGATCACCTGGAAGGGGATCGGGAAGGCGAGATCGTCGATGAGCTCCATGCCGCCGCGGGCGGCCGCTTGATCGAGCACATCGTCGACGAGTTCTTGAACACGACCGCGTAGGCGTTCGATGGCCGATGGCGTGAATGCTTTGCTGACGAGTCGACGTAGACGCGTGTGATCGGGTGGATCGAGGTTGAGGATCGACTTGGCACCCTCGCGCCCGCGACGGCGATCGCGCTTGGCCTTGTTCAGCGGGTCGGTGGGTTCGTTCGCGTTGGCCTCGATGTCGCGGCTGAAGTCGTTGCTGCGGAGCGTGTGGGCGATGTCGTCGTAGCGCGTGAGAACGATGGTGCCGAACGGCGTGACGTGCACCGGATCGAGTTCGCGCAGCGCGTCGTAGAACGGATACGGGTTGGCCCGAAAGGCCGGATCGAAAGGATTGAAAACGGGCGTGGTCATGGCTGGGAGCACACGGCCAGGGCATCGACGATCGCATCGATCTGCTCGTCGTCGATCACGAGTGGAGGGCAGAACGTGTTGGTGTCGGTGCCCACCGCGCGAGTGATCACACCGTGTTCGAGCATTCGGTCGCGAACCTTCACCGGGTCGATCTGCGGGTGTTGCGCCACCGCCCAGACCGCACCGTCACCGCGCACGGCCGCGAGTAGTCCATCGGCGTGCAACGAGTGCAGCCCGGCCGAGAGTCGCTGACCCACATGATGCGCGCGATCGACGAGGCCCTCGCGTTCGATGATGTCGATATTGGCCAGTGCGGCGCGACATGCGGTTGGATGTCCGGAGTACGTGAATCCGGTGCGCAGGAAGAAGTTGGGGTCGGCTTCGAGTGGACCGCGCACCGCGGGCCCGACGAACACGCCGCCGAGCGGCTGATATCCCGACGTCAAGGCCTTGGCGAACGTGACGAGGTCGGGGCGCACACCGAAACGGTGGGCGGCGAACCAATGACCGAGTCGACCGAATCCACTGATCACTTCGTCGAAGATCAGGAAGGCGCCGTGCTGATCGCACAGTCGGCGCACGCCTTCGATGTATCCCTCGGTCGGAGGGAACACGCCGCCCGCGCCTTGTACCGGTTCGATCAACACCGCGGCCAGGCGATCCTGATTCTGCGACATCGCGATGGACAGCGCTTCGAGATCGTCGGCCGGAACTTGCAGCACGTCGCCCACGAGCGGGCCGTAGCCCTCGCGGTTGGGCGGGATGCCTTGCGCGCTCGTGCCGCCGTAGGTGGTGCCGTGGTAACCGCGTTGGCGTGAGATGATGATGGTCTTTTCGGGGTGGCCCGACTGGACGTGCGCGAGGCGGGCCAACTTCATGGCGGTGTCGACGGCTTCCGAGCCCGATGAGGTGAAGAAGACGCGGCTGTCGGGCATCGGAGCGATACCGATGAGGCGTTCGGCCAGTCGCTCGACGGGTTCGTTGGTGAAGGGGTCGAAAGTGGAGTAGCCGGCGAGGGTCTCGGCTTGTTCGGCGATCACGCGGGCGATTTCGGTGCGGCCGTGGCCGACGGCGCAGTACCAAAGGGCGGCCATACCGTCGATGTAGTCGCGGCCATTCGAGTCGGTGACCACGGCCCCCTGGCCGCGCACGAGGGTGATGAACGACTCGCGCGTGGGCTTGGCGAAGGGGTGGAGGAAGGCCGAGGGCATGGCCTGAACGCTAGTGGTGGGCGCCGTGGTGAGAGTCCGGGTTGCCCGACGAAATGAGAACAATTATCGTTTCTGACATGCGCCGACTGTCCTCCTCGACTCGAGCCTTCCGTTTCGTTGCTCCCGTGCTGGTTCTCGTGGCTTCCGCCTGTGGTTCGGGGGACTCCGCGCCCACCACGGCGGCCGAGGCCACTCCCGATTCGGTTGTGATGACGAGCGAGCCGGTCGATACGACTGCTGTTCCCGAACCGTCGACAATCGTCGTGACAACGTCGATACTCGGCGCCGTTGTGAGTGACATGGTTGGTGAGGCATCCGACGTCGTGGTGCTGATCCCGAACGGACTCGATCCGCACGATTGGGAGCCGTCGGCCAAGGACGTCGAGGCCATCAACAAGGCCGACCTCGTGGTGGCCAATGGCCTCGATCTCGAGGAGAAGTTGATCGACACACTCGAGGCTGCCGAGGGCGCTGGTGTGCGCGTGTTCCACGCGACCGATCACATCGTCGCGCTGGACGGCGAGGACCATGACGAGGCTCACGGTGACGAGGCTCACGGTGACGAGGCTCACGGTGACGAGGCTCACGGTGACGAGGCTCACGGTGACGAGGCTCACGGTGACGAGGCTCACGGCGACGAGGCTCACGGCGACGAGGCGAAGACCGACGATCACGGCCATGATCACGCCGAGGGTGATCCGCACTTCTGGACCGATCCGTTGGCGATGGCGGCGGTGGTTGCTGCGCTGGGCGACGAGCTGGCTGCCATCGGCGTCGACGTGTCGGATCGCGTCGATCGTGTGATCACCGATCTGAACGACGTCGATGGTGTGATCACCCAATTGCTGTCGTCGTTGCCCGATGATCGGCGCCTTCTCGTAACGGGGCACGATTCGCTCGGCTACTTCGCCGAGCACTACGGCTTCACGCTGATCGGCTCGATCATCCCGAGTCTGAGTAGCGCCGCCGAAGTGACCGCGAAGAACTTGGCGGAACTGAAAGAGGCGATCGGCAAGACCGGGGCTTCGGTGATCTTCACGGAGTTGGGGACCCCGACCGACGTGGCCGATGCTCTGGCTGACGAGACCGGTACACGTGTGGTCGAACTGGCCACGCACCTGGTGCCCGACGACAATCTGTACCGATCGTTCTTGTTGAACCTCGCGTCCGACATCGTGGCGGCTCTATCGGCGACTTCATAGTGTGTCCCGAGTGGGACCGTTGATCGATCCGTTCGTCGACAACGACTTCATGCTGCGGGCCTTGTTGGCTGGCGCGTTGGTTTCCATTGCGTGTGCGGTGGTGGGCACGTACGTGGTGCTGCGTGGAATGTCGTTCATCGGCGATGCGCTGGCGCACGGTGTGCTGCCGGGTGTCGCGGGTGCGCTGTTGATCGGCTGGCCCACGATGCTCGGGGCGGCCGTGGGTGCGGGGGTGATGATCGGCGGAGTCGGTGTGGTGACTCGCCGCTCGCGATTGTCGAGCGACGCCGCCATCGGCTTGCTGTTCGTGGGGTTGCTGGCCCTCGGCATCGTCGTGATCTCGAGTTCCGACTCGATCACCACGAGCGTCGAGGCCATCTTGTTCGGCGAGTTCTTGGGTGTGAGTGACGGCGACCTGTGGGCGCTCGGTATCGCGGTACTGGTGGTGGGGGCGGTGGCGGCCTGGTCGGCTCGGCCGTTCTTGTTGCTGTGTTTCGACCCCGACCTGGCCAGTGTCATGGGGTATCGCGCCAACCGCTACCACCAACTGATGCTGGCTCTGGTGGCCGGAACGATCGTGGTGGCGTTCCAAACGGTCGGCTCGTTGTTGGTGTTCGGCATGTTGCTCGCGCCGGCGGGTGTGGGTTCTCTTCTGGCGCGTCGAGTCGGCGTGATGATGATCTGGGCGTCGGTGGTTGGCGTGCTGTCCACGTATGTGGGTCTGCTGCTCTCGTATCACTACGGCTGGGCGGCCGGGGCCACCGTGGTTCTGGTGTCGGTCGTGATCTTCTTCGTCGCTCTCGTCGCGACATCGCTCGTGCCGAGGAGAGCGGCATGAGTGCGGTCGTCGTCGCCCGACGCCTGACGGTGGGCTATGGCGAACGTCGTGTTCTCGACGGTGTCGACACTTTTCTCGCCAGCGGCGGATCGATCGCACTGGTGGGTTCGAACGGATCAGGTAAGTCGACTTTGTTGAAGACCTTCGCCGGTTTGTTGGAACCACTCGGTGGGGTCGTGGAGGTGCTCGGGGGAGCACCACGTGAGGCCAGTCGATCGATTGCGTACGTGAGCCAGTTCCATCGCAACGCGCTGGCGTTGCCGTTGCGGGCGATCGACGTGGTGCGCATGGCCCGCTTCGATCATCGTGGTCGGTTCGCTCGAGCGTCGGTCGATGACGAGACCGCGGTGGCCGAGGCGATGGACACGATGGAGACCACCGAGCTGTCCGATGTGGCTCTGCGCGATCTGTCGGGAGGCCAGCAGCAACGCGTGTACGTGGCGCAGGCGCTCGCGCGACGGGGTGCCGTGTTGTTGCTCGACGAACCCACGAGCGGATTGGACGCTGCTGGCCGCGCTGCTTATCTGCGAGCAGTGGAGCGTGAGCGAGAGCGGGGAGTGGCGGTGATCAGTGCGACGCACGACATCGGCGAAGCGTCGACGTGCGATCGGGTGTTGCTGTTGGCTGGACGGTTGATCGCCGATGGGCCGCCCGATGTGGTGCTGACTCCGGAGAATCTGCTGGCCACGTTCGGTGTGGGGCTGACGAGAGTGCACGACCAGTTGGTCGTCACCGAACACCAGCACGAACACGGGCACGAAAACGGGCACTAGCTCGAGATTCTGGTTAGAAACTTTCACCCTGGAGGTAGAGAATTGCCACCAGAAGACCGGTTGGATGTCTAGTGTTCGTCCCAGTGGTCGTCGTGTTGGGCGTGTAGGTGCCCATCGTGCAAGTAATCCACGTGATCACCATGCGGCACCGCCTGATGGCCGCATCCCGGGCCGTGTTCGTGCTCGTGATGTGAGTGCGCCACGCACTCCTCCGAATCGCACATGTCCCAGTGATCACCGTGCTGACGATGTCGATGCCCGTCGTGAACGAAGTCGACGTGGTCGTCGTGCTCGACCATCACGTGTCCGCAATCGGGTCCGTGCACGTGCGGGTGAGTCGGGGCCGGGGCGTGCTCGCTCATGGTCCCATTACCCCCGTTGTGACCCCTGGCGGACCGCCAATCGGACAGCGATGTCGCGTCATCGGCCGAGATCCGCTGGAATGAACACGTGCTCGACCGCTTCGCCGACCGACTTCTCGACGCAACCGTTGTCGGTGGGTTCTCGCGCCTCGGCCCGGCCGTGCGCTCGCGCCTCGGGAACTGGGAATCGTTCCTACCTGGCTGTCTGTCCGGTCTAACCGTCGTGGTCACCGGTCCAACGTCCGGACTCGGTTTGGCCGCCGCGCTCGAATTCGATCGTCTCGGTGCCGATCTCGTCTTGATCGGTCGAGACCCTGATCGCGTCGAATCCGTGCGCACTCGTCTGAGCGGCGCCGAACGAGCGGTCGCTCTCGTTGCCGACATGGGCGATCTCGTCGCCGTCCGTCGAGTGGCCGCCCAACTGTTGGCGACCGGTCGTCCCATCCACGCGCTGGTGCACAACGCGGGTGCACTGACGTCCGATCGTCTCATCACTCCGCAGGGTCACGAGGCAACCATCGCCACCCACGTTCTCGGCCCGCGTCTGCTCACCCGCGAAGTCCTCGCGCTCCTCGACGGCGGTCGCGTGATCACGGTGTCGTCGGGCGGGATGTACGCCGCGCCACTGCCGCGATTCGATCGCGGTGAGTCGCCCGAGATGAGCCTGCAGCGATACGACGGCACCAAGCAGTACGCCATCGCCAAGCGCATGCAAGTGACGCTCAACGAGATCGATGCGACGAATCACCCGAATGTCACGTTCTCGGCCATGCATCCGGGCTGGGCCGACACACCTGGGGTCCGCGCATCGTTGCCGGGCTTCGCCAAGGTCACCGCACCGATCCTGCGCACCGCCGAACAGGGAGCCGACACCATCGTGTGGCTGACGGCCACCGGACGTCGTTACGACTCGGGCCGCTTCTGGTGCGATCGGGCCGAGCGTCCCATCCACCGCCTCCCGACCACGCGCCGAACCGACGACGACGCGAACCGTTCGGCTCTGACGACGTGGGTCGACGACGCGATCAGTGCGTCATGATCTCGTCGGCGTAACGGCCGGCGCGCAACAGCTCACCCATCGTCGTCATGGCCGGAGCCGTGTGGCGGAAGAAGTGCAGGTATCCGTCGCAGAGATGATTGAGCCCGGGCTCGCCGTCGGCCGTGGTCGCGAAACGATCCTTCGGGCATCCACCGTGGCACGCGAACAGAACATCGCACTCACGGCACTGACGGGGGAGTGTCGACTGCTTGGCCCGCCCGAAGGCCCGCTGCCGTTCGTCGTCGACCAACGCTCGCAATGGTGTGTCGTGGATGTTGCCGATCAGGTGATCGGGCTCCACGAAGTGATCGCACGAGTACACGTCGCCGTTGAACTCGAGAGCCAACGCGTCGCCGCAGGTGGGTGAGTGGATGCACAACGAGTACTGCCCGAGGTGCGCCCCTAACGTCACGTCGAACATCTGCACGAACACCCGGCCCACGTCATGCGAGACCCATTCGTCGAACACCGCCGTGAGGAACTCGCCGTTCTGCCGGCCCGTGATCGAGCGACTGGTCGTGAGGTCGCCCGACTGCGTGTACAGGATGCGTCGGCGCCCGGGCCTGTCGCTCCATCCCTTCTCGGCGATCTCGAGTGTGACCGGGGTGGCCCGTTCGACGATCGGGATGAACTGAACGAACTCGGCTCCGAGTTCGTCGCGGAAGTAGCGATACACCGTGAGGGGTTCGTGAACGTTCGCGCTCGACACCGAGCACAACACGTTCACGTCGACGCCGCGCGAACGCAGAAGAGTCCACGCCGCGATCACAGCGGAATGTGTGCCGTCACCCTTCTTATCGACCCGATGGACGTCGTGCAGATGGGCCGGACCATCGAGGCTCAGACCCACGAGCACGCGATGTTCGGCGAACAACCGCGCCCATTCGTCGTCGAGCAACACCCCGTTGGTCTGCACACTGTGGAGCAAGGTCTGGCTTGGCCGTCGAACCCGCTCGGCCATCTCGATCGCGGTTCGGAAGAACTTGACACCCATGAGGGTCGGCTCGCCACCCTGCCAGGCGATGTTCACGTCGCCATCGGGTTGGGCGTCGAGCAACTGCCCGATGTACTCGGTGAGGGTGGCCGACGACATGCGATGGCTCTGGTTCGGATACAGCGCGTCCTTCGACAAGAAGAAGCAGTACGAACAGTCGAGATTGCAGGTGGCCCCGGTGGGCTTGGCCAGCAAGTGGAACGCGCGTCGCGTCACGACGTCATGATTCCCACGAGCGATGCCACAGCAGCGGATTGCTCGGACCATCGGCAACCGCACCGGTCTCGCGACCGCCGAGCCACAACGCCAGGTCGAATTGGCGCGCCGGATGATCGGCCTCGGAGATTCGTGTTCCGTCGGCGTAGTAGATGACGGTGAGGACGGCGCGCATGAGATCCGACTCGTTGGCCGGGGCCGAGTGAAGAGTCCAGCCGCGATGGAACGTGGCGTCGCCGGCGGCGAATGGTCCGTGAGTCGACAACGTGAATCCGCGCTCGGCCACGACGGTGTCGAAGAACTCGTGTGAGGCATCGCCGATCACGAGTTCGCCGAGATTGCCGTGACGCCACGATCCGTCGGCGAATGTCATGCCACCAACGTCGCGCGGAATGTCGACGAGTGGCATCCACATCGTGATCGTGCGATCGGAGTCGAGCGGCCAGTACACCTGATCCTGGTGCCAGGGCGTGAAGCCGCCACCCGGCTCCTTGTAAAGCGCCTGATCGTGGTACAGCCGAACGCCGTCGCATTGCAGGAGTTCGGCGGCCACCCGGGCGAACCGCCGGGCCAGTGCGAATTCGGCCACGGCCGCGCTGTGGCGATGCACGTTGGCCGACTGGATGAAAGCCCGGCCATACGTGTCACGCTCTTCGAGGGGCCGCTTGTCCCACCGCAGAGCCATGGTCGCCTGGTCGATGGCCGGCTTGTACCTCTCCACCAGGGAGTGGGGGGCGAGCCCACGAACCACCGCATGGCCAGCCGCCTCGAACGCCTCGACGGATCCCGGGGCCAGGACGTACGGCTCGTCGAGCACGGTGGGACGGTCGGTCACCGTCCCATTCTTCCATGTGCGCTCGACTTCACAGCGCAGACGTTGGTGGTCGACCCCCTCGATCGGCGAGACTCACGGCGTGGAATTCGCTTGGACCAACGAGCAACTCGCCCTTCGTGAGGAGGCCCGTGAGGTGGCGGCCAAAGCCGTCGAGAAGTACGGCCGCGCCAACGACTCGTGGATCAACGGTTGGTCGAAGGACTTCGCCGCCGAACTCGGTGCGCGCGGCTGGATCGGTCTCACGTGGCCGAAGGAGTTCGGTGGCGGTGGCCGTCCAGCCATCGATCGCTTGATCATCGGCGAAGAACTCATCAGCGCCGGCGCACCCATCGGCTCGATGTGGTTCGCCGATCGTCAGATGGGTCCGACACTCATCACCTACGGCCGCCCCGATCAGCAAGCCGAGTATCTTCCGGCCATCCTGGCCGGACAGAGCGTGTGGTGCATCGGCATGTCCGAACCCAACTCGGGTTCCGATCTCGCGTCGTTGAAGACGCAGGCCGTGCGCGATGGCGACGAGTGGGTCATCAACGGTCAGAAGATCTGGACGAGTTTCGGCGCGGTGGCCGACTACTGCTACTTGATCTGCCGCACCACCACCGAAGGTCCGCCGCATGCGGGCATCAGCGAGATCATCGTGCCGATGAACACGCCGGGCATCGAAGTGCGCCCCATCAAGGACATGACCACCAATCGTCACTTCTGCGAAGTGTTCTTCACCGACGTGCGGCTGCCGATCGTCAACCTGGTGGGGGTGGAGGGCAACGCCTTCAAGCAGACGATGCGCCAACTCGAACATGAACGTGGTGGTATCGATCGTCTCGTGTCGAACCACGCGCTCTACAAGGTCGCGCTCGAGCGGGCCGATCGATCCGATCCGCGTGTGCGTCAGCAGATCGCGCGCCTCGAGGAGAAGTACCGGATCGGTCGCATCCTCGTCATTCGCGAAGTGCTGCACCAGGCGCCGGCCGGTTTCTCGGCCGCCACCAAGTGCTTCTGCACCGAACACGAATGGGACGTCGCGCAGTTCGTGAGCCAGGTGCTCGGCCCGGAAGCCACACTCTGGAACCAGGTGACGCAGGGTCTCGCCTACGCGCCCGGCTACACCATCATGGGCGGCACGTCGAACGTGATGCGCAACATCCTCGGCGAGCGAGTCCTCGGCCTCCCACGCTGACATGCCGTCCGACGCAACGGCGCGCGAGCCCAAGTTCTGCGCGTCGTGCGGCCGTCGTATGGAGTGGCGCAAGAAGTGGGAACGCAACTGGGACTCGGTGAAGTACTGCAGCGATCACTGTCGCCGTGTGCGCGTGTCCGATCTCGACCGTCGCCTGGAGGCGCGGATCGAAGCGATGCTCGACACCCGATCGGGAAGCCTGTGTCCATCGGAGGTGGCGCGGGCCGAACGAGACGACGACTGGCGTGAACTGATGGAACCGGTACGGGCCGCTGCGCGCCGTCTGAACGTGCGCGGCCTGGTGGTGTTCACGCAGGGTGGACGCGTGGTCGATCCGTCCACCGCCACGGGCCCGGTCCGGCTGCGACGCCCCTGAGCCGTCGGTTACCGTTGGCGTCGACTGCGAGGGGGACGCATGACCGAGTGGAACATCGCCGACGTGTACGAGGCGATCGCCGCCAAGACGCCGAACGCGCCGTGCCAGATCCAGGGTGATCGCCGCTTCACGTGGCGACAGTTCGACGAACGCACCGCGGCACTGGCGGCCGACTTCATCGAGGCCGGCCTCACCAAGCAGAGCAAGGTCGCGGCCTATCTGTACAACTGCCCCGAGTATCTCGAGACCTACGTCGCGGCGTTCAAGGGCGGCTTCGCGCCGGTCAACACCAACTACCGCTACGGACCCGAAGAAGTCAGTTATCTCTTCGACAACGCCGACGCCGAAGCCGTGGTCTTCCACGCGACGTTCGTGCCGCTGGTGGACGAGGTGCGCGCGCGACTGCCGAAAGTGCGTCGTTGGTACTGCGTCGCCGACGGATCGCACGATGTGCCGTCGTGGGCCGTCGATTACGACGAGGTGGTGGCTCGCTCGGTTGCGGGTCCGGTGCGCGGACCGTGGGGTCGCAGCCCCGACGATCTCTTGCTGTTGTACACCGGCGGAACCACCGGGATGCCCAAGGGTGTGATGTGGCGCCAGGACGATCTCTTCAACGTGTTGGGTGCGGGTGGTCAGGCCCTCATCGGCATTCCGCCCGCCGAATCGTTCGATCACCTCGTGAGTCGAATCGGCGAGAGCGTGCCGCCGTTCGTCACGCTCTCGGCGTGTCCGCTCATGCACGGCACCGGACAGTTCTCGAGCCTCATCACCATGAACATGGGCGGTTGCATCGTCACGATGCCGTCGCGGTCGCTCGACATCGACGAACTCCTGGGTGAGGTGCAACGCAACAAGGTCGCGTCACTCGTGATCGTGGGGCAGGCCTTCGCCGGCCCCATTCTCGAGAACTTCGAAGCCAACCCGGGCAAGTACGACTTGTCGAGCCTGATCCTCATGTCGTCGTCGGGCGTGATGTGGAGCCAGGAGAACAAGCAGGGTCTCTTGAAACACGTCCCGCACGTGATCTTGTTCGATTCGTTCGGTTCGTCCGAAGCGGTCGGCCTGGGCGGATCGGTGAGCGCGGCCGGTGCGGCCAGTGAGACGGCCAAGTTCCAACTCGGACCGTCGTGCGTGGTGTTCACTGAGGATGGTCGTCGTGTCGAGCCGGGCTCGGGCGAACGTGGATTGGTGGCCGTGGGTGGTTTCATTCCGCTCGGCTACTACCGCGACGAGGCCAAGACAGCTCAGACGTTCCGCACCTTCGAGGGGCGGCGCTGGAGCGTGCCCGGCGACTGGGCCGAGGTGCTGGCCGACGGCACGATCAACCTGTTGGGTCGCGGATCGGTGTGCATCAACACCGGCGGCGAGAAGGTGTTCCCCGAAGAAGTGGAAGAGGCGTTGAAGCGTCACCCGTCCGTGCGTGATGCGGTCGCCGTGGGAATCCCCGATCAGCGATTCGGCGAGACCATCTGCGCGGTGGTCGAAGCCACACCCGGTGTCACGCCGAGCCTCGACGAACTGAACGCTCACGTGAAGGCCTCGCTCGCGGCGTACAAGGCCCCGCGCCACCTCGTGATCGTCGACACCATCGGGCGTGCGCCCAACGGCAAGGTCGACTACAAGCGGTTGAAAGGTGTGGCCTTCGATCGTCTCGGTGTGTCGTCGTGACAGCCGACGCCCTTCGCGCTCGGCTCGCGCGGCGCGAAGTGGTGGTGATGCCCGGGGTGTGGGACGCCACGTCGGCGTTGGTGGCCGAGCGCGCCGGCTTCCATTCGTTGTTCGTGTCCGGTTTCGCCGTCTCGGGAGCGTTGCTCGGTGAGCCCGATGTTGGTCACCTGTCGCAGATCGAGATGGTCGAAACCGCGCGACGGATTTGTCACGCCGTTCCGACTCTGTCGGTCGTCGTGGACGCCGACACCGGTTACGGCAACGCGATGAACGTGATGCGCACGGTCGAGTTGTGGGAAGAAGCGGGCGCCGCGGGAATGTTCCTCGAGGATCAGGTGTGGCCGAAGAGGTGTGGCCACATGCCCAACAAGCAGGTGGTCCCGGCCGACGATTGGTTGGCCAAGGTGCGCGCCGCCCTCGACCATCGCACCGAACTCGTCGTCACGGCTCGTACCGATGCCCGGGGCGCGCTCGGTCTCGACGAAGCCATCGAGCGCGGCAAGCGCGCGCGTGATCTCGGTGTGGATGCCGTGTTCATCGAAGCGCCCGCGTCGGAAAGCGAGCTCGACACGATCGTTCGCGAACTGCCCGATGTGGTGTTGGTGGCCAACATGGCCGAGAAGGGCGGAATCGCTCATCTCACGGCGGCCGATCTGGCCGACCGGGGCTTCCGACTGCTGGTGTCGCCGGTGGGCTTATTGTTCGCGGCCGTCGATGCCATGACCACGGCGGCGTCCACTCTGGCCGCCACGGGTTCGCTCGGTGCGGTGCGCCCGGGGCGGTTCGACGAGTTCACCGACCTGGTGGGTCTGCCCGAACATCAAACCACCGAGGAGCGCTACCGCTGAGTCGGTAACCTGTCCCCGTCTCATCCAGAGCGGCCCGAGCAATCGGGCCCGGCAACCTGGGCGGAAGCCCCAAGGTGCCTCCTGCCGCTTCGTGCGGTGGGGATGCGGCCGGTTCGCCGGCAACGAAGCTTCCCTGGATGGGTCACCTGCCGCGACGAGTCGACGAAAGGAGCCTGAGATGAACCACGCAGTGCCCGTGTCGGGTGCTTGGCGTCCGACCGACCCCGTGGGTCATCGGCAGTTCTTGTCGCTCGATCGCAAATTGGCCCTCGATTCCGGCCAGGTGCTCGACGGTGTGGTCGTCGCGTACGAAACGTGGGGGACGCTCAACGCCGATGCGAGCAACGCCGTGCTGATGTGCCACGCCTGGACGGGTGACAGTCATGTCGCCGGTCCGGCCGATCTCGGCCACCCCACGCCAGGTTGGTGGGAGAGTGCGGTGGGTCCGGGTCTGGCGATCGACACGAACGAATGGTTCGTCGTGTGCACCAATGTTCTCGGCGGTTGCCAGGGGACCACGGGTCCGGCGTCGTTGCATCCCGACGACGGCAAACCGTACGGCTCGCGATTCCCGGTGATCACCATCCGCGACATGGTGCGTGCGCAAGTTCGGTTGGCCGATCATCTCGGTATCGGTCGTTGGCATTCGATCATCGGTGGATCGATGGGCGGAATGCAGGTTCTCGAATGGGCCACCACCTATCCCGATCGGGTGTCGTCGATCGCGCCCATCGCCACGTGTGCGCAGGCGTCGGCGCAGCAGATCGCCTGGGGTTCCATCGGTCGTCGCGCGATCATGACCGATCCGAAGTGGCGTGGCGGCGACTACTACGACGCCGCACCCGGCGACGGCCCGCACGAAGGTCTGTCGACTGCGCGCATGGTCGCCCAAGTGACGTTCCGGAGCGACAACGTGTTCACCGAGCGATTCGGTCGTCAGATCGTGGGCAGCGACAACGCGCTCAAGTCGATCGATCAGAAGTTCGAAGTCGAGCGTTACCTCGAGTACCACGGCGACAAACTCGTGCGCCGTTTCGACGCCAACTCGTATCTCGTGATCGGCAAAGCCATGGACCTCCACGACATCGGCCGTGGTCGGGGCGGACTCGAAGCGGCCATGGCGCGCATCAACGTTCCCACGCTCACATTGGGTATTCACAGCGACATGCTGTACCCGGCGTATCAGCAGATCCAGATTCGCGACCTGCTCGTGTCGCGCGGAGTTCCGGCCGAATACATCGAGATCGACTCACCGCACGGTCACGATTCGTTCCTGATCGACCTCGATCAGGTGGGTCCGCCGTTGCGTCACTTCCTCGCCAACGTCTGACCCGCGCTCGGTGACGTCGCGCCGCGTTCAGTGAACGGTGATGAGCGACTCGAGAGTGTTGGTGGCGCGGCTCTTGGCCGGAATCCGCAGCAGAAGGCGAGCCTCGCCCTGGAGAACGAAGAAGGCCTTGTTGCCGGGTGACTCGGGGGCTCGGCCGGCCACCCGATAGACGCCACTGAGGCGCTTGGCCCGACGCGAGCGCGAACCGATCACGAGGCTGGCACCGTCGACGAACGCCCGCATCTCGCGCCACGGGCCATCGGGAAGATCGTGGGCGCCCAGGGTCTGCACCCGGCACACGAAACGGCGTCCGTCCTTGCTGACCCAGTGCGGTTCGATCCGCGATGCGCCCCACAGCATGGCGATGCAGCCGGCGATTCCGAGGATGCCGATGAGCGTGTCGGTCACGTGCTCATTGTCTCACACGGCACCGGCGATTGGTTCGTCGCCGATGTGACGACGTGGCCGAGGCCGACCGACAATGGATTCGTGCCCGAGATCCTCGAAGTGGAGATGTACGCCGAGGCGGCCCGGCGGGTGATCGGACGGCGGGTGTCGCGCGTGACCCATCTCGACTCGTTGGTGGTGGGCGAACCGAGCATCGTTCAGGGCTTGGAAGGCAAGCGCATCACCGACGTGACGCGCCTCGGAAAAGTGCTCACCCTGCACACGTCGTTGCTGGCCGTCGATCTCCACTTCGGAATGTCGGGTCGGATCGTCGTCGATGGTCGCTCGCCGATCGACGAGTTGTCGTACGCGGCCTCCGACGATTCGCGCTGGATCCGTTTCGGACTCTCGTTCGGAAAGGGCTTCTTGTACATCAGCGACCCGCGACGGTTCGCCCGTGTGCAACCCACGCGTCACGGAGAGGGTTTGGGGCCCGATGCGATGACGATTTCGAAGCAGCAGTTCCGCGAATGTGTGACCGGTCGCAATGCGCCCATCAAGGCGGTGCTACTAGACCAATCATCGGTGGCCGGTCTCGGCAACATGTTGGTGGACGAGATCTTGTGGCGAGCCGACGTCGACCCGCATCGCAAGAAGCTCGATGCGGCGACCGTCGACTTGATCCACGCGAAGATGCGGGCGGTGTTGCCCCAACTGGCGCGGCGCGGCGGCAGCCATGCCGGTCGATTGAGTGTGAAGTTGCGTGTTCCCGGCTCGGCGTGTCCGCGTGATGGGGCACTTCTGAGCCGGGCGACGGTCGGTGGTCGCACCACCTTTTGGTGTCCGAAGCATCAACGCTGACGATCACCTTCCGGGCTCGATCGAGGTTCGGCGAGGCCGACGCCCGACATAATGGCGAGGTGACCTGGTTGGCCGGCATCGACACCCGCTCCGTGGGCGACACCGGTAGTTCGGTCGTGGTGTTGGTGGTGGCAATGGCGTTGGTGGCGGCCGGAGTCGCTCTCACCGGCATCACCGTGTGGTTCTGGCGTTCCACGCGCCCCGACCCGGAAGCGCTCGCACCCTTGGTGGTGATGAGTTCGAAACGGTGGCGCCTGGGCAACCCCATCGAACGTCGTCAGGCTCTCGACGTGGCTCGGCCGGGTGCTTCGGTTGCCGTTCTCGAACCCGTGGCCGACGACCTGCTCGTCGACGATGCGTCAGCCGACGATCCGGTCATCGAAACGGCGGTGGCTGATGAGGTCGTCGCGAACAGCGAGATTCCGGTCGAGATCGCCTTCGCTCTCGACGAACCCGTCGCTCAGACTGTTGACGGTTTGTTCGACGACTTGGACGAGGACTCCGATCAGTACGACGACGATCCGGTCAACTCGGGTCCGATCGAGCGCGGTGGTTCGTCACCCATCGATCCGCTTCTCGGTCGCTGAGCGACCGTATCGAGAACCTGACTCGCGGTCGGCGCGCGGTCTACCGTGGAGGTATGGCCGAACTCGATCTCGATGCGATGCTCCAGAGGTTCCGCGACCGGGCTGCCGCCGTGAAGAAGCGCCCGCTCCCGCCGGTGGCCGGACAGGAACGACAGTTGTTCCTCGAGAATGCGCAGCGCGACTTCCAGGATTTCGCGATCATCGGTGACGCGCAGGCGACCATCGAAGACGGAGTGCTCGTACTCCGGGTCGATCTGCGTCCGAAGGCCTCGTGACCCTCGCTGCTACTCGCCAGTCGAACGACGTCGCCGTCCCCGCCGTACTCCTCGCCGTCGTGGCGTGGGGTCTCGGCCCGCTGATGGTGCGCGGCATGAGCGTCGACGGCACCACGGTTGCGCTCTATCGCATGTGGTTGGGCACGCCCGTGATGTTCGTCGCCGCTCGTGTGTGGGGCCAGCCCATGACGCTCTCGATCCTGAAGAAGTGCGTCGTGCCCGGCATGTTCTTCGGATTGTCGATGATGTTCGGTTTCCAGGCCGCGCGCACCACCTCGATCGCGGCCGCCACGCTGATCTCGCATCTCACACCCGCGCTCATGGTGCTCGGCCTCGGACGACTGCTGGGGGAGCGCACCGAACTGCGACGCCTTCCGTTCGCGTTCGTGTCGCTGTTCGGATTGGTGTTGGTGGTGCTCGTTGGATCGAACAGCGACGGGGCG